>ODAK010000464.1_pt1 | contig 46554 bp, 48 predicted proteins | sample 1539591 | NCBI WGS metagenome assembly ODAK01 (sample SAMEA3539303, study PRJEB22396) | soil metagenome | biome: tundra; feature: field; material: soil | place: USA | collected 2010-05 | depth 0.15 m
TAAAGCAGCGGTATCAGCGCCGGTGACCACCCGCCAGATCGTGCATTTCGACGGCTTGTGCCTGGGGAACGTGGAGCGCGGTCCGGACGGTGAGATCTGGTATGCCGAGGCCTGCCTGCGAGTGCCGGGGCTGGAGTCGAGGCTGCGGGTTTCCGCGCATTACGCGCTGGGTTTCGATGACCTGGTCGCGTTCTTCGGGCAGTTGGCCGCGGACTGGCGCGGATGGCGGGGCGAGCGGACCTATGAGTCCCTGGAAGGGGACCTGCGGCTGGCTGCGACCCATGATGGCATGTGCGGCTCGCGGTCCAGCTCCGACACCAGCCAGCCGGATGGGTGGTCGGTGACCGCGGTTATCCGGCTGGATCCAGGCGAGGAGATGAGCCATGCTGCCGAGGGTGTAGCGGCGCTGCTGTCCTCCGCGCCGTAACAGCAGGTGCGGTCTCGGCTCACTGGCGGGCAGGTCGGGTTCCCCGCTTTGTGGCGTAGGCCTTGTAGCGGTGGATCTTCCGGCTGGTGGTGCGCGGCACCGTGGCCACGGTCTCGCCGTCGATGTCGAGCCGGAAGGAATGGTCCTCGGCGATCACGGTGACGATCTTGCGCGCGTGGCTCATCCCGACCTGGATTCTCTGGGTGGCGACCATGACCTGGCCACGCTCGGATACTCGCCGCTGCACTACGACGGGCCCGGCTGGCGGAATCGGGATTGTTGCGGCTCGCCGGGCGCCGCGCAGTCGGTGCCGGTCGGCTGGCTTGACCGGATATGGCATTGTCCGGAGCAACATGCCGTCATGACTGATCACAGCCATCTGGGTGCCGTCCATCCGCAGTGTGACCCGCTGACCGGCCAGCTCGAGCCCCACGTTGACCTGAGCGCGGCAACGCTGTCGGCCAGAACCGGCGCACAGCGGCCGCCATCACGGAACGACCTACCCAGATGACCGCATACGACCGGTCTGTTAGTTCGCATCTAGGGGCCATGCCCGTGGCGTGCCCGATCGAACGGTGACCAGCGGTGAATCACGGTCGCTCACGGGCACGCCACATCGGCCATGACCTGCGGAGAGCCAGGTCAGATGCGCCTAGCCGATGATCTCCTAGCAGTAGGCCGTGCCAGACACCTCAATCACCAATATCAGCGCGCACGCCACCCGTTAAAGCGCTGTTCCTCCGGCCAGCCTCTACGGAGCCGATGCGGGGTCCTCGGTGTGCTGATGCTCATCGGTCACCGTCAGCGGCCGGGCGCCGCTGTCGCGGCCGCTGGTGGCCATATCTTCCAGGCTGCGCCCGGATGGCTCAGGCAGGACCAGGGTGAGGCCGAAGCCCAGCACGGACACTCCGGCGGTGAGCAGCAGCGTGCCGCGCAGGCCCAGGGAGGTCTGCAGCAGCGGGAACAGAAAGACGCCGATGAAGGCGCCGAGCTTGCCGACGCCTGCTGAGATCCCGTGCCCGGTCGCGCGCATGGTCACCGGGTACAGCTCGCTGGGCATCACGAAGGTGGTCATGTTGGGGCCGAACTCGGTGAAGAAGTAGCTCACCCCGTACACCAGCAGGAACGGGACCACCATGGTGGTCATGCCCGGTACCGCCGCGATGATCAGGAAGCAGAGGGCCATCATCGCGAACCCGGTCAGCTGCAGCCGCCGATGGCCGATCCGGTCCAGGGTGGCGATCGCCAGCACATAACCCGGTACCGCCGCGACCACGAAGATGGCCAGCTGGAGTGCGATCTTGGTCATGGTGGAGGCGTGCGGCGAGATCAGGCTGAGGATCTGCGGGGTGGAGATCGTGTTGCCGTAGTACGCATAGTCGAGCAGGAACCAGGTGCCTGCCGTCCCGGCCAGCATGATCAGCCACCGGCGGGTGGTGAGGAAGGCCCGCAGGCCCATCTCGTGCCGGAGCGCGCCTGCGCCGTTCTCGTTCCCGTTGACCTCCCCATCGGTGAAGTGGGACATCCGGCTCGCCGCCTGCTCCGCCTTTCCCTGCACCTGGACCTGGTAGCGCGGCGACTCCGGCATCCGGCAGCGCATGTAGATCACCGCGGCGGCGGGCACCGCGCCCAGGGCGAGCAGGACCCGCCACGCCGTATCGTTACTGGCCCCGGAGCCGAGCAGCGCCAGTGCGATCAGTGGCCCGACGATGAGCCCGAGCGCCTGGGTTCCGAACACCATCCCGACCAGCTTGCCGCGGTCCTTGCGGTTGGCGTACTCGCTCACCATTACGGCGCTGACCGGGTAGTCGCCGCCGACGCCGACGCCCAGCACGAAGCGGAACCCGATCAGCACCCAGTAGGAGGGTGACAGTGCCGAACCTAGCGCGCCAGCGATCATGATCGCGGCGACTATCCAGTACACGCGCTTGCGGCCGATCACGTCGGCGAAGCGGCCGAACACGAAGGCGCCGATGAACGCGGCGAACAACATCGTGGAGTTGAGCAGGGCGAGCTTGCCCGAACTCAGGTTCCAGTCCTTGGTGATCAGCGCGGAGGCGATCCCGATGACGAACAGGTCGTAGGCATCGGTAAAAAACCCCATCCCCGACGCCAGCACCGCACGCAGATGGAACCTGCTCAGCGACGCCTCGTCCAGCGCGGTGATCAAGTCCTTGGCCCGGCTCTCGGTCACCGCATCCCCCGCCGCCTATGCCGCCTGCCTCGCGACCGGCCGCGTTCGTTCTGCTGCGCCGGAAGCTATCCCACGTAAGCATCGCTCCGCCGACCTAAAAATGAACGGCAAGTGAACGTACGATGTTCGGCAGACGAACTCAAACCGTCGGCCCCAGGCTGGCGAGGCCGCGGGCAGCAATACCGCCAGCCGTAGCGTGGCTAACGCCGATGGCGGTCCAGAGCACCGCAACCTGACGTTTACTAGAGCCGATAAGGGTGAGGTCAATGGTTCAAGGCCATGCAGGGCACACCCAGGCACGGCGATGATCACTTGTTAGTGGGTGGCTGGCGCTGTGACCGACGGTGCCGCACGAGCGCTCACATGGGGAACAAGAGTGGTAGCTGATTTCCGGAACTGTGAGCAGTGCGGCACCTCCTTCGTGCCGCGCCGCGAGCACGCCCGGTTCTGCTCGGCTCGCTGCCGGGTCGCATGGAACCGCGAGCATGTGAGCGATCTGATGGCCGGGGCGAGCGCGCTCGTGTGGTCCATCACCGCGATGGGTGACGCGACAGAGCGGCTTCCCCGGGTGCGGGCATGGGACCGGCCGCGGGCGTTCGCGGTAATCGGTGAGGCGGTGTGGTGGATCACCATCGTCGACGCCACGCTGGTGCGCCATCACCCAGATGCCTACGACAACGTGATGACAGGCCAGACCCCGGCACAGCGCCAGCTGGTCGAGGGAACCCTGACAGGACTGCGTTTTGTCCGGAACCGGATCGGCGACGAAGCCGATCTTGCTGAGTTCATCGAGCCCTGCGAGGCCGGTCCGTGCACAGGCGAGAGGCGTATCACGGGCTGGACGTGGAGACCGGTGCCGGAACCGGCACTGGCATCGCTCCCACCACGCGGGCAGGCGTGGGAGATGACGCGGTACCAGGCCTACCAGGCTCAGCTGGCGGGCCACACCATCGGTGAGACCTTCGGCCGGGCCGCAGAGTTCCTCAAGCTGGCCGCCGCGAACGAGCCCCCCGTCCCAGATGCCAGCGCGCATGCCGCGTGCTGAAAAGCGCTCTTCCCAGGCCAGCCAGCCATCCGCTAGCGGCCCAGACATGGATCGCACTCCAGTCCTGACTCTCAAGATCACCGGGCCATTGGCGGACCATTAGACCCGGTAACCAGGGGTCTGTCACGGTCAAGAGCGGACACTCAAACTGCCAGGTCAGACCCCCTGGCGGCGTGGTCCGGTCAGATTCCCAAGCTGATAGTGCGAGTTCGATCCTCGTCACCCGCTCCACCAGGAAGGACCAGGTCAGGGCCGTGATCCCAGAGTCGGACCTGCACCTTCCGCGGGCCGTCGCCCATTTTCGGCGCCATCAACCTGGGTAGGCTGTGGTCACCATCGGCTACCCGAACATGCAGGCCAGTCGCGCGCCAGGCACCCATCATGGCACCGCATGGGGCGCCACACCATGGTATTATCCGCGTGCGTTATCTCTTTATTCTGTCCGGATTCGACCCCGAGCGAATTCGGCGTGCGACTAGCGATCACTTGCGCTGGTCGCTCTGTGGTCCGGCGAGCACTTCTTAGCCATGCGTGCTGGGCACGGGCACGGTGCGCCGCTGGCTAGTAGCGGAGTCGCTGTGGACACGCTCGGCCGCCCGTCCTTCCAAGGGGCCCGCTATGAGACTCACTGTGCTGACGGCCGTCACCGCATTGGTGATCATCGTCCCTATCCTGGAGTTGCTGCGGCGCCGGCAGCTCCGGGAGAAGTACGCTGTGCTGTGGATCTGCGTTGGCCTGGTCGTGTTGCCGCTCGGCTTCTTTCCGCGGTTGCTTGACTCGCTTTCCGCACTCACCGGAGTGGTGTCCGAGGTCAGCTTCGTCCTGTTCCTGGGTGTTGTTTTCCTGCTGCTGGTCTGCGTCCACCTGAGCTGGGAAGCCAGCCGGCTGGAGGAGAAGACCAGGACGCTCGCCGAGGAGGTTGCCCTGATCCGCGCGAAGCTTTCTGAGCGGGAGCCGATCGAGTGATCAATGACCTGTGCGTACTGATCATCGTGCCGGCCTGGAACGAGGCCGGCTCGGTCGGCGATGTCGTCAGGGAGATAAGGGGCGAGCTGCCGGGAACCGATGTTCTTGTCGTCGATGACGGGTCGGCCGACGGCACCGGGCGAGTTGCCCGCGAGGCTGGCGCAATCGTGGTCCGGCTGCCGTTCAACCTGGGGGTGGGCGGGGCGATGCGCCTTGGCTACCGGTACGCGAAGAGCGCTGGCTACGACGCCGCCGTCCAGATCGATGCCGACGGCCAGCACGATCCCCGGTATGTGCCTAAGCTCATTGACGGCCTGCAGGACGCGTCCCTGGTAATCGGAGCCCGCTTCGCGGGCGAGGGGGATTACCGGGTGCGGGGGCCGCGGCGATGGTCGATGGCCCTGCTGTCGTTCGTGCTGTCCAGGATGGCAGGATGCAAGCTGACCGACACGACCTCCGGGTTCCGCGCGTGTGATCGCGCGCTGATTGAGCTGTTCGCCGCGTGGTACCCGGTCGAGTATCTGGGTGACACCGTCGAGACCATGGTCCGGGCGATCCGCCTGGGACACTTGGTCAGGCAGGTCCCGGTGGCCATGCGGCAGCGATTCGCGGGGGTGCCGAGCAAGTCGCCGGCAAAGGCGCTGCTTTACCTCGGCCGGGCATTCCTCACGCTGCTGCTGGCTCTTGCCCGCCGATGAAGCCCGCGGCCAGGGTCCTGGGCCTGCTGCCGTCGGGGACGCTCCTGGTGGGGGCCGGACTGGCGGTGCTCGGCGGCGCCTCTTACGTCTACCTCGCGGTCGCGGGCCACGAGCTGGGCAGGCCCGGCGATGCCGCCCTGTCGGTGCTCTGGGTGATCGTCTTCTGCCTCGGACTCGGCCTGTTCTTCCCGGTCGAGCAGGAGCTCATCAGGCATGTTGCGGCGCGCGCTGTGACAGGCGAGGGGATCACCCCCGTTGTGCGCCGCGGCACCGTGCTTGCCGCAGTGATCCTCCTTGCGGTGCTGGTTCCCCTCGCGGCGGCGGCCCGGCCGGTAGCAAGTACCCTGTTCGGCGGCGATATCGGCATGGTGGCGGCGCTGGCCTGCGCGTTGCTGGCACTGGCGGTCGTCTCGGTGAGCCGCGGCGTGCTGGCCGGAATGGGCAGGTTCCGTGCCTATGGTGCGCAGCTCGGCATCGATGGCGGGCTCCGCGTTGTGTTCGCAGCCGCGCTCGGCATCTCCGGGGTGCGCTCGCCGGTCATGTTCGGCCTGATCCTCGCGGTCGCCCCGCTGATGTCCGCGGTCGTCACGCTCGGCCCGGCGCTGCGGGATCTTCGTCCCGGGCCGGCCGTCACCTGGATCGGGATGTGCCGGGGACTGGGCCTGCTGATCGGCTCCAGCCTGCTCGCGCAGCTCGTCGTGAACGTGGCGGTCATCAGCGCAGATCTGCTGTCGCCCGGCCGTCCCGCGGTGGTTGCCGCGCTGCTGGACGGCATGGTGCTGGCCCGGGTGCCGTTGTTCATCTTCGCGTCGCTGCAGGCCGCGCTGCTGCCCGGGCTGGCCGGAGCCGTCGCGGCGGGCCAGTACCAGGTCTTCGGGCGGCTGGTCGCGCGGGCCAGCGGGACTGTAGCCGTGCTGGGCATTGCCGGGGGCCTGCTCGCGGCAAGCCTCGGGCCGTGGCTGATCCCGGTGCTGTTCGGCGCCCGCCGCGTCCTCGGGCCGGCCGACTTCGCCTTGCTCGCGTCCGGGACGCTGTTCTACATGCTCGCGATGGTTCTCGGCCAGGGCGCGATGGCTCTGAACCGCCACCGTGACCAGCTGCTGGCCTGGGCAGCCGGCGCCGTGGTGCTCGGGTTTATCACGTTCCTGCCCGGAGAGGTCAGGCTCCGGGTGGAGGCCGCCTACGCGGTCAGCTCCCTGACGGTGGCCCTTGCGCTGGCACTCGTGCTGTTCCTTCGCGCGCCCGGGCCGGGCGGGGCCGTATCCGGCGGGACTGCGCCGGCGGCAAGCCTCACGGGAGAAACGCGGTAATGCCGAGGGTCACTGCGGTGGTGCTTGCCTACGGCGCCGAGCCGTGGCTGCACGATGCCGTATGCGCAGTGCTCGCATCCGTCGATATCGATATCGATGTCGTCGTTGTCGACAACGGGTGCGCTTCCGGCGCGGTCGACCGGGTCAAGGGACTGGACGGCGTCCGGGTCATCACGCCTGAGCGCAATTCCGGGTACTCAGGCGGCTGCGACCGCGGCGCGGCCGAAGCGAGCGGCGACTATCTCGCCTTCGTCAACTCGGATGCGATCGTTTCGCCCGCTGCCCTGTCGCGGCTGGCCGAGGTGGCGTCCGAGCGGGATGTGGGGCTCGCGATGGGGTCCATCCGCCTCGCCGGCTCGCCGGGGAAGATGAACTCGGCAGGCAATCCGCTGCACTTCACCGGGCTGTCCTGGGCCGGCGGCTTCGATGAGCCTGCCACCCGGTACGCGCTGCGCCGCCAGGTAGCCGCCGGATCGGGCTGCTGCTTCGCCATCCGCCGGGATCTCTGGGAAGAGCTGGGCGGCTTCGCCCCCGAGTATTTCGCCTACTGCGAGGACACCGAGCTCAGCCTGCGGCTGTGGCAGCGGGGCCTGACCGTCGAGTACGTTCCCGGTGCCGTGGTCCTGCACCACTATGAGTTCTCGCGCTATGAGCGAAAGCTGTACCTGCTGGAACGCAACCGCCTGCTGATGCTGCTCACCACCTATCAGCGCCGCAGCCTGGTGGTGCTGGCGCCGATGCTGGTGCTCACCGAGCTGCTGATGCTCGGGGCCGCGACCGCGGACGGCTGGGGCCGGGCCAAACTGCGCGGCTGGCTCTGGCTCTGGCGGCACCGCGGCTGGGTCCGGGCGCGGCGAGCCCTGATCCAGGCCGAGCGAACGGTGCCAGACGCGGTGATCTTCACCAGGATGACAGCGCGGATCGACCCGGCCAACGTCGCCGCGCCGCCGGGAGCTGGCGTACTCAACGCCATCATGAGCGGATACTGGTCCATCGCCCGCCGACTCCTATAAGCCAACCGCGACCGACGCGGCGGCGTCCCGCCATCCCGACCGCATCATGGCCCAGGTCTATCCTCATGGGTCTAGCTTTCGGCGACTGGCCCCGGCCCAGGCAGCTGACGAGCGCGAAGGAGTGACGTGCCCATCGACGACCCTGTCCCGGTAGCCGGATCCGGCGTGCCGCCCGCAGGGCGGGCGCCCGCTGGCCGATCCGCAGACCTTCAGGATTTCCGCCGGATCCGGCGGCGGTCCGCAGAGTTCCTGGCCAAGGTGCCGCCGTCGCGGCGGCTGCCGCTGGTGACGTACCTCGCCTGCCAGGCGATCTTCGGGTTCTGGTGGGCTGGGTTCTATCCGGGGCTGATGAACAGGGACTCGATCATCTACATAATGCACGTGACGACCGGGCCCTGGGTGGACGACAACTCGGTCCTCTACGACTCGCTGGTGTGGCTGAGCCTGCATGCGACCGGTGACCTGGGCGCGCTGACGCTCGCGCAGACCGTGGCGATGGCGGCGGCCCTCGCTTACACGGTTTACGCGTTCGACCGCCTCGGGGTGCCGGGACGGTGGACCGCGATAGCCGCGGTGATAGTAGCGGCGCTCCCGGCCCAGGGAACCTTCGTGATCTGGATCTGGAAGGATGTGGCGTTCTCGATCTGCGCCTACCTGATGGTGCCGACCCTGGCGCACCTGATCTCGCTGCGCGGTCTGCCGGACTGGCGCCGGGATCGCCGGGTGAACCGGCTGGTCGGCGCGCTTGGCCTCGAGATGCTCGGCGTCTGCCTGTTCCGGCAGGACGGGGCCGTGATCGTGGGGATCGCCGCGGTCGTGCTGGTCCTCCTGCTGGCCGGGATCCGGATCCGGCTAGCCGCGCTCGCGGTCGGCGCCATCTGCATCACGTTCGTGCTCAACCTCTTCGTCTATCCAGCCGTGGGCATTCAGCTGCCGCCTAAATCGCTGGTGTTCGGGCCGGCCAATGCGGACATCGCCGTCGTCTACGCTGAGGCGCCGCAAACCTTCACTCCGGCCGACCTGAAACTGATGTCGCAGGTGGTACCGCTGGCGGAGTGGAAGAAGTCTGCGGGCTGCTACAACTCCAACCCGACAACCTTCCTCCCCGGCTTCCCCGCAAAGGCACAGGAGCTGGCCGGCCCGCTCTACCAGCTTTGGCTGCGGGTGCTCCAACGAACACCCCGGCTACTCGTTGATGCCCGTATCTGCCGCGGCTCCATCGCCTGGCTTGTCTTCCCCGGCAACGCGTCTGCCGCGACCATCGACTACACCACAGCAGTCACAAGTAACGTCTTCGGGGAAGCCAGCGCAGTGCGGGACAACCCTTACCGGGCTGACATGGCCAGCCGGCCGCTCTTCGGGCACGATGCAGCGAATGCCCTGCGCAGCGCGAGCGAGAAGCCGGACCTCGATTGGCTGCTGTGGCGCGGGGCAACCTGGTCCTACGTCTCCTACCTGGCGGTGGCGGCTCTCGCTCTGCGCCGCAAGAACCGGGCGCTGCTTTCGATGGCGGCGATCGTGGCCGGCCAGCAGCTTATGGTGCTCGCAGACAACCCAACCCAGCTGTTCCGCTACATGGCGGCCCCGCTGTTGATCGGCCCGATGCTGGTGCCGCTGTTCTTCGCGCGTAACGGGCGACTGGCAGAGACGGGTACCGGTGATCAGGCCGACACCAGCGCCTCCGGCCCGGACGGTCCGGTTCCGGGATGACCGCCAATGGCTGCGAACGAGTCGATTGGCCCCACCTAAACGAATGTTCCGGCCCCATTGGCGATCTTCGGGTGCGTGATGCGAACGCCTGAAGCGGCCCCACTGCGGTGGCCCGTCCCTTCCCGGGTGCCGCCAGGATGGCCGCTGCGAGGCCCGAGTCAAGGTCGTTCGTCCTCCGCTTCGCTACGGGCGCTCCACCTGGACACAGACCTCGCAGCGGCGAGATCGGCACCTATCGAGGAAGGGCCAGGAGTGGTCACCAGGCCGGAAGGCGCCAGGGACTCCCGGCCCGGTGGGGCCAATCCTCCCGGACACCGATTTCCCGATCATGCGGGCCGGGGCCACCGGACTCGTTCAGGTGGGGCCGAGACTCCCGTTCATAGCCACCGCCAAGGCCGCGCGCGCCGCCAGCGTTCGGCCGCGGGGTTCTTTCTCTTCCCGCTCGCCGGCATCGTGATCCTTCTCATCGTGCTCATCGTGCGGCCCTTCCGCTAGCCGCACTGCGTCTTCAAGCACCGCATAGGCAGAGCGGCGTGCGTTTGCCAGCGGCTCCGGAAGCTTGCCGGCTAGGAAGTCGTGGTGAGGTAGACCTGCGTGCGCGGTGCCGGTCAACTCGGGAGGGCGGGCCGGGTTCCGATGACCACGGTGGCGTTCAGCTCGTCAGAACTGGCCAGCCGCGGGATTAGACCGCTGCGCGCGAAGGTTTCGACGGTCCGCCTCGCCTGGCGCTCGCTCGTCTCGACCAGCAGGTGGCCGCCCGGTGCCAGCCATAGCGTCGCCGAAGTGATCACCCGCCGCAGGACATCAAGCCCGTCCGCGCCGCCGTCGAGCGCCACCCGCGCCTCGTGCAGGCGGGCCTCCGCGGGCAGCAGCCCGATCGCCTCGGTGGGTACGTAGGGTGCGTTGGCGAACAGGACGTCGATGCGGCCCCGGAGTGCAGCGGGCAGCGGCGTGTAGAGGTCACCTTCGTAGACCTGACCACCGGCGGCGGCGACGTTGCGGCGGGCGCACCGCACCGCGGCGGGGTCGATGTCGACGGCGTGCAGCTCAGCCTGATCGAGCGCCGCGACCAGCGCGGCACCCACCGCGCCCGAGCCGCAGCACAGGTCAACGACGACAGTTCGTGGCCGGGCGGGAACCTGGCGAGCAAGATCGGCGGCCTGATTGACGAGGAACTCAGTGCGCCGTCGGGGTATGAAGACTCCGGGGTCCACGGCGATCCGCAGGCCGCAGAACTCCGCCCAGCCGAGGACGTGTTCAAGGGGCAGGCCGGCGGCTCGCCGGTCCACCATGGCGGCGAGATCGGCCGGCGTCCGTGCCGCGGAGATGAGCAAGCGCGCCTCATCTTCGGCGAAGACACAGCCGGCGGCCCGAAGCCTGGTGACGGCAGCGGATCGAGGGTCAGGTGATGGGGAAGCTGACATGAGAGCACCTTTCGGGATGCCGATGGGCGCTCTCGCTCACCTATGTCGAGTGGGCCGCACGGGCTTGAGGTGGGATCACCCGGCCTGATCTGGCGGGAATGGGTCTCACCTCCTCGGCACGTTTTGCAGCTGAAGACGGCAACAGTACCTGAGCTGGACCGCGGCGCGCAGCAATGGCAAGCGAAGGATGTGCTGGCGGTGGGTGCCTCCCTTACTCCTGCCCGGCAGGTTCGTCCGGGATGCAGAACATCCGTATCTGCATCTCTCGGGCTCCGGGCGGGGCGTCTCCTGCGCGGTGCGCCCGTACTTGAGGACCAGCGCGATGTAGTCGTTGCGGAACTCGCCTTGCCAGCCTTGAGCTAAGCACAGTGAGCGGGTGACACTTTGACGACGACCCGCGTATTCGACTGCAATCGGTACCACGTTGACCGGCTCGCCTGGCATGACGCGGGCGCCACCTGGCGGCTGCTGTCAGCTGCCGCTTCGCTCACTCAACGCCTGCAGGGCTGGTTCGCAGGCGGCGGAAAACCATCACATGCCCCGGTCAGCGCGGTCCCGCTGATCGGGACGACGAAGGCTCCCGCAATCTCGAGGTTCCGGGCCGGCACGAGAATGATCTGGCCGGTGATTAGCGCGCTGTGGCCGCTGTTACGGAATCCCTGGAACCCGTCTGTGAGCTCATGGCCCGGCTGCACTGACAGGCAGAGCGTACTGGGATTGCCCGGTGGGCCCAATGGCCCCGCCTCTTGCTGCGCATCCTCGGAGCGGTGGAAGACACCGGCCAGGCCCGCTGCCAGTGCCGCCACCACAAGCAGGCCCAGCAACGGCCTTTTCCTTGTCACAGCGACCTTAACGCTTGAGTTTCAGATCGCGAAGTAGCACATTGCCTAGAATGACTTCCGGCCAGGCGTCGGCTGGACGCCCTGATGTGGCAGCGGATCTTCCAGCCTCTGGCGCTGGCCGACACCAGCTTTCCTACCTCGGATCCCTACGTGCGCGGACGGCACGTTCGCGACTACATGAAGCCGGGACCGCGGGAACCATATTTGGACTGCACCGAGTTCAGCCCTTCCGAGGCGTGGCCGGCCGGAGCGGCGAACTCGACACGTGTCGAAATGGCTCGCTTTCTCGATGCTCTGCTCGGCGGGCAACTGCTGTCCGAGCGGTCGCTGGCTGCCATGTGCGCCACCCGCCTGATGGACGAGCCTGCACGCGGCTGCCGGTCCGGACGCAGCTACGGTTACGGACTGGCTCGACGCGACCTTCTCCGTAGTCGGCGGCGGGTGACCGCTTCGGCGTCAGTTGCCGTGCCTTGCGTTCCGACAGCGGCCGCACCGTGGTCGTCTAGCAGAACTGCCTTGACCTCGCGGCCCGAGGTATCCCCTGCAGCAACCCGCTTACCCGCGCAGCGTTCGGATTACCGGGAAGTGGGTGCCGTTAGCCGGCCGCCAGCGAATCACTCCTGGAGGGTGGCGCCTCTGGGCCACCGATGATCCACAGTGTCTGTTGGCCGGCACCGTCCGCTTAGCCGGGCGGATTCACTGACGCGACCTGCAGCCAGGCCGGGCGCGAACGCGAGAGGGGACTGATATGTCCGGAGTTGACGGTACGTTCATCTTGGTAGCGACATATCCAAACGAGGCGGCAGCGCGGGACGACTACCAGGTCGTCAAGGAACTGCACGCGCGGGGCGTCGTGGGATCGTACGACGCGGCGGTGGTCACCAAGGACGCCAACGGCAATGTGCACGAGAACAAGGACGAGACGGCGACCCGGCACGGAGCCTGGTGGGGGATCGCCGCCGGCGCGGCAGTCGGGATCCTCTTCCCCCCGTCGATTCTCGGCGCGGCCGCGGTCGGCGGGGTGATCGGCGGGGTGAGCGGCCACCTCGCCAGGGGAATGTCGCGTTCGGACGCGAAGGAGCTGGGTGACTTCATCGATCCGGGCCAGGCTGGACTGATCGTCGTCGGGGACAGCAAGCTCCAGGCCGCGATCGAGAAGGCGCTCGCCAAGGCGGAGAAGCAGACAGCCAAGGAGCTCGGCGTGGACCCGAAGGACGTGGACAAGGCTCTGCAGGAAGCGGTCGCCGATATGTAGCTGTCCGGCCCAGCGGACTCTGCTGACGGCAAGCGCGGCCAGAGATCTCGACGGAGCGGTGACCTTCCGGGTCGGCGTGGATCACCACAGCTGCGCCACCCGAGCCGGGAAGTTCCCGCGTCGAGCGCGGCACATCGCCGGGTAGCCTAGCCTAGCTGCCGCGGCGACTATCGGCTGCGGGCGGCCAGGCGATGAGCGGCTTTCCGATCTCCCAATGGTGCCCGAAGGGGTCCTCGATCCGGCCCAGGCGCCAGCCGTGTTCCTCGGCCACCGGGTAGATCTCGGTGGCGCCCGCAGCCACGGCCCGCTGGATGACGGACCGGGGATCCTCGACGATCAGCAGCATCCGCGTGGTAGCTCCGCCCAGTGACTCGGGGCTGAAGTTGTGGTGCAGGGGCGACTCGTCGGCGACCCAGAACGAGGCGTTCCCGACGGACAGCTGGGAGACCACGCTGTTGTGATCATCTGTGCCGCCCACCCGGTACTCTTCGACCGCTCCGAATGCATTCTTGTAGAACTCGACAGCGGCACGGCCGCGTCGTACCGAGAGCTGGGGCAGGATGCTCGCCTGCGGGGCGCCGCTCCGATGATCCGCTGCGTCCAATGCGAAGTCCTTCCCGAGTCCCGAGGCAAAGGCCGCAATCGCCGTGGTTGCTGGCCGTTCGTGCGCATATGAGGGTAGCGGCAGACGGCCGGGACGGCAGGACAAGCGAAACGGCCTTCCGCCATCAGCCGGTCGGCAGAGGTTACCGCCAGCCGGGATCTGAACGCCGAGGCCCGGCGTAGCCGCGGTTTTCCGCGCGTTCGCTGGCCAGGATCGCCATGATGTGCGCGTCCACCCACTCGCCGTCCCAGTACAGGGCTTGTCTCTTGGTGCCCTCGTGGACGAAGCCGAGGTTCTCGTAGACGCGGTGCGCTCGTGGATTGAACGCGTAGACCTCCAGGTCAATCCGATTCAAGCCAACGGTGTCGAAAGCATGCGCCAGCACCAGCCGGCTTGCCTGCCCAGCCCGCGGCCGAACATGGCTGCGCCGGTCAGGGCGATCCGGAAAGCGCGGCAGCGATTACGGACATCGAGGTCCATCAGCACGACCTCACCGGCCCACCCGCCGCTAGCCCGCTCGATGATCGCCAGATCGAGGCGATCAGCATGAGCTGCGCGCGAGCCATACCGGCGCCCCAGTTCATCGAGACCGTAACTCCGGGCGCTGCCACAAAGCCGGCGACTCTCGAGATCCATCGCTGCCGTTCCTCAGCTGCGGGCGTTCTGGCGAGCGACGAAGTCCCTGCTGCGGATGACAGAGGGCCACCACGCCCGAGGCGAGCGCGATGATCGCCGCGACGAGCAGAATCCGGTCCAGGCCGGTGGTGAAGGCGGCCTTGATGATCACGGCAATCGAGCCGCGTGCTCGCGCGGCCAGCTGCCCGATTACTTGCCTGATGCTCCCGGACTGCACCGCGGTGGCGATCCGCTGCCCCTTGCCGGAGAGGCCAGGCACGCTCGCCACCTTGGCAAGGACCTCGTCGGTGACCTTGTTCGAGAACAAGGTTCCGAGCGGGGCTATGCCGGTGGCGATGCCGACCTGCCGGAAGGTTGAGTTGATGCCGGACGCCATGCCGGCCCGGTCCGGCGTGATCACGCCTACCGCAGTCGAGGCGAGCGGGGGATTGACCATGCCGACGCCGAGGCCGGCCACGATCAGGCCGGGACCGAGATGCGTCCACGACGAACCGGCATCCAGTCCGCGCGTGAGCAAGAGCCCTGCGCCGACGATGAGCAGGCCCGGCCCGGCCAGCAGCCGTACCGGCACGTGTGAGGACAGCCGCCCAGCAATCGCCGAGGTCGCCAGGATCCTGGCGGAGAACACGAGCAGCCGCAGTCCAGTCGCCAGCGCGCTGTACTCCAGGATGTCCTGCAGGTATAGGACCAGGTAGAGGATGACGGAGAAGATCGACGCGCTGACGCCGAAAGCCGCGACCGAGCCGCCGCTGAACGTCGGCAGTCCCGTAGCGGCCAAACGCGTCCGCCAACGTGACGAACGAGGGCGTTCGGCGCATGGCGAACGGGCCGGTCCGGGACGATCGCTAATGATCGGCCGGGCTCACCGGTCTGCTCTGCGGCGCGCGCCAAAAGGCGGCAGCGATCGGCGCCGCTGCCAGGCCATCGACACGACATCCAGCACCGCGAAGTTGCGCAGCGCGCCGTCGGCGGCAAGCCCGGTCACCTGGACGGGCCCGTAGCCGAAGTCACAGGTGCGCCGGTATGCGCGGTGCAGGTGCCCGTGCAGGAGATGCGCTGGCTGCACGGCGTCCACGATGCGCTGAAGCCGCCGCCGGTGCGCGTCGTTGCGCTCGAGGTCGGCGGCCGCCCACCAGGACGGCGGCCGCGAGAATGTGTGCCCAACACCGGCCGGGCAATCGTGGCAGACCATCACGTCGGCGTGGCCGCCCGCGATGATGGCCGTCTCCTGTTCGCTGGTGAGCTCCTCCTGCGGCCACCAGTCCTGGCCCTCGGTGCGGGCTGCCTTGTCCAGGCTCACGCCGCCGCCGCAGGCCAGCCACCGCCGGTCGTGCCACTGCCAGCGATGACCGCGCGGCAGGTAGCAGATGCCAGGCCGCACACCGACGCGTCCGTCCGCGACGTCCCGGTCGACTGCCAGCTGTGCGAGCTGCGGGAAGTCCTCGTGATTGCCGTCGATGAACCACAGCTGCGCGTTCACCTGCTCCAATGCGGCGCCGACAGCGTTCAGGTACTGCCTGCCCTGGGTATCCGGCCAGATCCCGAAGTCGCCGAGGTGCAAGATCAGCCGTTCCGGCTCGCCCGCGAGCAGCTGCGGCACGCGCCTGATCACGCTCAGCGCCCAGTCCTTGCTGCCATGCCAGTCCCCAGCCACGAGGACCCGGCTCGGCGCAAGGCCGAACTCGCCGTCTGGCCGGGACCCGAGCGTCATGTCTGATGTATAGCGCTTTCGCGGGGCGCGCAGCACGGTGGATCGGCTACCGCATCACGCCACGTCGGCGGGAAAGCGAGCCCCGAGCCGGAAGCTAGTGCGCTGCTTTCGGATCGCCGGCACCCGGCTGGCCGCATACCGTACCATCCGTCCATGGGTTTCCCTTGACTGTGACCTGACCACGCGGCCCGTGCGCCTCCTTTCCCGTCTGACCTTGCCGGTAAGACGAGAAAGGAAGACATGTGGAGGCGAGGAAACCAGACCAGCGGCGGGTGCTGGTAGCGGCATCCGCGCTGGCTGCGGCGTTGGCCGTCGAGCTGGCGGACGAGCTCGTTGACGGGATTAAGAGCGCGCGCTGCCGCTCATCCAGCGTGACCTGGCGCTGAGCTACGGCCAGATAGGACTGCTGGCCGCTGTGCCGCTGCTCGCGGGCAGCGTGCTGGAATTTCCCCTGGGGATCCTGGCCGGCCAGGGCCGCGGCCGGCAGCGGGCCATCCTCGGCGGTGGCCTGGTGTTCATCGCCGCGCTGGTGGCAGCCGCGGCGGCTCGCTCATTCGGCGCCCTGCTCGTGGCATTCGTGATTTTCTTCCCGGCCTCGGGCGCATTCGTCAGCCTGACCCAGTCGGCGCTCATGGACGCCGATCCGGGCCGCCGGGTCCAGCACATGGCGCGCTGGAACCTGGCCGGATCTGCCGGGGCAGTAGCCGGGCCGCTGCTACTGGTCGCTGTGCTGGCCGGGGGCGGCAGCTGGCGGACCGGCTATCTCCTGCTGGCCGGGTGCGCGGCCGGGGCCTGGCTCGGATCTGCCGTCGCGGGACCGCGCGGCGCGACCGCCCCGCACGGCCCTAACGGCCCGCACGTCACCATCGCTCCGCTCAGCCCGGACGAGCCAGCCGGGGGCCGAGGGCTTGCCGCTGCACGCGAGATCATCCGGGTGCTGCGGCACGGGGAGGCGGTGCGCTGGGCTGTTCTCACCGAGCTCGCCAACTTCCTGCTCGACGTGCTCACCGGGTTCCTGGCGCTGTACTTCGTGGACGTCGTGCACGCCACGCCCGCGCAGGCGGCTCTCGCCGTCGGCGTCCGGCTGGCCGCCGGGCTAGCCGCAGATGCGGCGCTGGTCGGCGTGCTCGGGCGGGCCGGAGCTCTGCGCGTCCTGCGGGCCAGCGCGGTCGCGGCCGCCGCCTTGTACCCGGCCTTCCTGCTCGTGCCCGGTTTCGGGCCCAAGCTCGCTGTCCTCGCGATGCTGAGCGCCGCCACCGCCTCGTGGTACCCGGTGCTGCAGGCCGAGTTGTATCGCTGCCTGCCCGGCCGCAGTGACATCGCGGTCACGCTGTCCAGCGCCGCCGCCCTGGGCGGCGGCCTCGGGCCGCTGGCCGTCGGGTTCGCCGCCGAGCGGGTCGGGCTGACCTGGGCGCTGGCGGTCCTGGCCGTCGTCCCGGTGTGCGTTCTCGGTGCCCTGAAGGGGCGCGGCGCACAGCGGTGATCGTCATGCGCCGGCTCCAGCGCTGCTCGCGGCCGCGCAGGACTGGTCGCCCTTCGTCCTGGCAGCGAGGCTGCTGCCGATCGGGCTGGTGGCCGAGGATGACCGTGTGTTCGCCGCGGCGGGCTACCGGCTGGCCCGGGTGGCGCGCAGTCCGCTGACGCTAATCGTCCTGGGGCACCTGCACCTCACCGGCGGGCAGTTCGCGGCCCGGACGCCGGGGCCCATTTCTCGCTGCTTGCTGGTCCTAATCTCGGGCCCAAGCTGTACGTCACCCGCTCGCTGGCCTGGCTGCTGTGGCAGCGCGCGGCGGATGGCGCGGGACGCAGCCGTCCATCGGCGGGACCAGCCGGATCGGCGTGATCGCGGTACCGCTGTCGATGGCCGTCGCGCGCCGTCGTCCGGCACGGGAAAATGGTCAGGATGCGCCGGCGGATTGCGGCCGCTGCGGCGGTGGCCGCCGTGGCCGTCCTCGGAGTAACCGGAGCGCGCTTGGTGCACTCGGCAATCGAGCCGGCCGTGTCGGCCAGCCACCGCGTGACGGTGCACCCGCCAGGGCCGCGGTCTCCAGCCGGGCTAGTCGCCTCGGGCGCCATCAACGGCATCGCTGGAAGGTCATCGCCGGACGGCCGCAAAACGGCGCGGCGTCTCAGCAGGGCCAGTGCTTCGAGTAGGGCGGCAGCTCGTGCGGCGTGTTCGTGGCAGTGCCCGGTAGTGAGCCCGCGGAGTTCCAGTCCGAGTCACACAGCGGCGTGCAGTACGCCGCCGGCGCCGTGCGACAGGATGTCGATCATCTTCAGGTGCTGCTCACGAACGGCACTGTCCTGACGCGGCATCCGGTGGCAGAAGTTCTTCGCCTTCGCCGTCAGCAACGGAGCCAGGGTGAAGCCGATCCGGTGGACGGCGTATACAGCGCAGGGGACCGTATTCGGATCGGGCACCGGCGGCTGGCTGCCGGCCACGACCGCCGGTGACACCGAAATGCCCAGTGTGCTTACCTTGGCGGATGACAGCAACCGAATTCTGCAACCGGGTCCGCCGTGGTGAGGTGGTCTACGGCGGCTGGGTGAGCATTCCGCACCCGCTCGGCGCCCGGGCGCTGGCGGCGGCAGGCCTGGACTACGTGGTCATCGATCTGCAGCACGGCGGGGCGGTCGAATCGGACCTGCCCGCGCTGACGGCGGCGATCACACTCGCGGGCGCCGCGCCGATAGGCCGGATCCGGTACGCCCATCCTGCCGACATCGGGCGGTCGCTCGATCTCGGCTGTGCGGGTGTCATCGTGCCCAACGTGGAATCTGCCGAGCAGGCCCGGGCCGTAGTCGCAGCGTGCCGCTATCCGCCGGAGGGCTACCGTTCTGCCGGCGGGGTGCTGGCTGTCGAGAACCCGCTGTGCTTCGTGATGGTTGAGTCCACCCACGCGGTGGCCGAGCTTGCGGCCACGCTGGCGATACCCGGAATCGACGGGATTTACGTGGGCCCGCGGGATCTGTCGCTGTCGCTCGGCTGCGCCCTCGATCCGCATGATCCCGTGCTCCGCGAAGAGCTGGAAGGAATCTGGGCCGAGTGCGCCGCGGCGGGCAAGCCGGTGGGCGTGCATGCGATGGACGGCGCGACAGCCCGGCTGTACCGCGAGAGCGGCTGCCGGATGGTGACGGTGGCGGCCGATGCCCTGACGGTGACTCGCGGCACCGCTGCGGAACTGGCAGTCGCTCGCGGCTGACCCTGCAGGCGCGGTCCGCGCGATCTGGCCGATGACGCGAGATAGGAAAGGGTTCAGGCATGAGCGAAGACCGCTGGACAGCTGTCGACAGCTACTTCGAGGATCTCTTCGTCTCGCAGGACCCGGTGCTGGACGCCGCGGTGGCGGCCAGTGCTGCTGCCGGGCTGCCCGCGATCAGCGTCTCGCCCAGCCAGGGCAAGCTGCTGTACCTGCTCGCGCGGAGCCTGCGAGCGCGGCGGATCCTGGAGATCGGCACGCTCGGCGGCTACAGCGCGATCTGGCTGGCGCGGGCGCTGCCCGCAGGCGGACGGCTGATAACGCTGGAAGCTGATCCGCGGCATGCCGAGGTGGCGCGTGCGAATCTGGCCAGGGCCGGGCTGGCAGGGTCTGGCGAAGTGCGGCTCGGCCCGGCTCGGGAGACGCTGCCGCAACTGGCGGCGGCTGGCGAGGAGCCGTTCGACCTGATCTTCATCGACGCCGACAAGACGGGCTATCCCGGTTACCTCGGCTGGTCGCTGCGGCTATCCCGGCCGGGCACGATGATCATCGCGGATAACGTGGTGCGCGGCGGCGGCGTGACCGATGCGGACAGCGACAACGCTGCCGTCCGCGGCGTGCGCGAGTTCCTCCGGCTGCTGGCCGCTGAGCCGCGAGTGAGCACGACGGCGATCCAGACGGTCGGCGGTAAGGGCCATGACGGCTTTTCGCTCAGTGTCGTCCTGACCGACCCCGCTAGCTGACCGCCGGGCCGTGCCCGCGACCTGACCAGACCGAGCCGACAGCTGACCGCAGGGGGTGCTGCGAGCTGGCCTGGCTGGTCATGCCAGGGTTCACCGGGAAGGCCGTTCGCCGCCCGGTCTCCTGCGGAGCGCCCGGCCGGTCCTGCGGGTGCCACTCCATGATCACGGAGGATTAGCCGCAGTCTTCGCCGACTATCCTCCGTGATCACGGTTTCGTGCCCCGGGGTGGCCGCGGCCGGGGGGTTGGCCGGACCAGTCCCAGGCGTGCCCCGTCAATTCGACCGGAAGCACAATGACCGCTGGGGGTTAGCGGTCACGAGGCATATAACGCAGTTTGGCGGCTCTTCGCATCCCGTTCCGGCCGGATATGACCCATCTCACTACTAGCGAGTAACACGCGACTCGGCCTCCGCGGGCTCGCCCGCCCCGCTGACCTGCGCGGCGGCACCGCAGCCGGGCTCAGCGCCCCGGATCTGCCGCGTGGGCCAAACCTTAGCTGGACCTATGCTGCCCTGAACGACGGCAGGCGCGCTGCGCCCGAGCCCGACCACCGCCCAGCCCCTTGGAGGCGCAGATGGGACTCATGGACAAGGTCACGGCGCAAGCCACGCAGCTCGCGCAGAAGACCCAGGAGACCGCCCGGGACAGCAAGGCCAAGTTCGACCAGGCTCAGGCAAACTGGCGGGCCGACGCCATGCTCCGCAATCTGGGCGCTGTCGCCTACGCTGAGCGAACCGGACGGGGGAGCCCGGACGCCCGGGCTCAGATCGACAAGCTCGTGCACGACATCTCAGCGCATAAGACGCAGCACGGGATCAGCCTCGCGAGCCAGCCGGCCGATCAGGCGGGCCAGGAAACCGGCGCCGATGCCGAACCGGGTGCTGGCGCCGAAACTGACACGCAACCTGGCGCCGATGCCGGAGCCGAAACCGGTGCCGACAGCCTCCCTGGCGGTGCAGCGGACGGCGTCGCCGCCGGAACTGGCGCGCGTTTCCCGCCGCAGGCCGACTCCACCGGCTTCCCGCCCGAGGGCGGCGCGGGCAGGTTACCCGCCCGATGCGGGGCCGGCCCAGGGCTAACGCGAGCGGTCGGTCGCCGCGCCTGAGAGACGGCGGGTTTCGCCGCTAATGACAGGCAGCTTGCGCGGCGGTCTTTGCCGGCGCTGCGCTCCGGCTCTGGCTCTGGCTGGCGCGCGCCTGCGGGGTGATGACGGAGTAACCGTTGACGCCCAGCACGATCCTGATCCTGGCCAGCCCGGCCACCTCGCGGATGGTGGCGCCGGGCATCACTGTGTGCACCAGCTGGGCGCCGGCCCGTTGCCCGCCGGGGTACTCGATCAGCGTCTGAGCGATGTCCTGCGTCTGCCAGGTTAGGGCGGAACCGTGAATGTGGAATCCCAGCGTCGCAAGCTGCGCTGCGGTGCTGGCGGACAAGCCGCCGATCATGGTGCCGTTGTAGACGTCGATGGATATTCGGCCCCGGCTGAGCACGGCCTTGTGCCGCGGCTGCGCGGCGGGCGGCTGGTCGTTTTGCAGCGCCGCGAAGAGTGCATGCGCCTGCGAATTGTTCCACAGCACCGCCGCCTGGCCGGTGCTGGTGATGTAGCTCATGCTGGCCAGCGGGACGGTCGTGAAGCTCACGTCGCTGGGCCGGATTCCGCGCATCTGATTGGCGAGTCCGGTGACGTTGAATCCGTCGTCCACCCTGACCGCGGCCGACGTCGCGGACAGGAACCTGGTCAGCCGGGCCGGGTCCGCCAGCGTGCCGGAGGTGACCGCCTCGCTGAGCAGCGAGGCCAGCAACTGCTGCTGGTTGCTGATCCTGGCCAGGTCCGACAGGGCAAACGAGTGCCGGTCGCGGGCGAACTCCAGCGCGGTGATGCCGCTCACGTGGTGCGTGCCCGCCGACATATTCAGGCCGCTGTAAGCGTCGTCGACCGGGAACTGCAGGCAGACATTCACTCCGCCGAGCGCGTCGATGACCTTGACGAAACCGAGGAAGTTCACCTCGATGTAGTCATTGATCTTCAGTCCGGTGGCTTGCTCCACGGTCTGCACCATCAGCTTCGGGCCACCGATGCCGTAAGCTGCGTTGATCTTGTTCATGCCGTGGCCGGGAATGTCCACCCAGGAGTCGCGCGGCAGGCTCACGACCTGCACGTAACGGTGATCGGCGGGGATATGCGCCAGCATGAGCGTGTCGGAGTTGTGACTCACGTCGTGGCCAACATGCAGCTCAGCTTGCTCACGCGGGGTCAGCCCCGACCTGACGTCGACCCCGGCCACCAGGATGTTTAGCGGTCCGCTGGCGGGTGTTCCCGTCGTCCCGGCGTTGATGCGGCCGATACTGCTGCTGACATAGCTGGTCAGCACCCAGGCGCCGCCTGCCGTCATGAGCACGACGGCAGACAGCGCGCCGACGATCGCCAGCATGGCCCGCTGCTGGCGAGCCTTGCGGCCCGCCGAGATACGTTCCATCAGCTGCCGCTGCGCGAGCGTCGGCCCGGGCCGACGGCGCGAGCCGGGCTGCCGCGCCTTTCCTGACGGCCGCGCGGGATGCGGGCCGCGGCTGGCGGCGTGCGGACCGAGGGGCGGGTCGCTGTGCGGTGCGAAAGTGCCGCCCGGTGGCGGCGGGTACAGGCCGGGCCGGGGCCCTGGAACGTACCGATCGTCGGACCGGCCGCTGGGCAACTGGTCACGGCCGGGCTGCGCGCCGTCGCGGGCCTCAGGCTCTGAGCCCTGGCCGCCGTCCGTGCTGTCGGTCATCAATTCCCCCCGGGATGCCGGTGCGAGCAAGGCTAGCGCGGCCTCGGCCGACAGCGGGGGTCCATCGCCGGCGGGTCGTCAGTTACCCGGCAGGCCGCTCCGGATCGCGGGGCAGCCCGAGCAGCTGCTCGGCGATGATGTCGAGCTGAATGTCGGTGGTGCCCCCGCCTGTGGTCAGTGCCCTGGTCAGCAGGACCTGCCGGGCCCGGTGCGCGCCGTCGGGCTGCCCGGCCGCGGTAACAGGGTCGCCGCTGCCGCCGAGCGAGCCGGCCTCGGCGGACATTGGCCAGCACAGCTCGGCCACCTGCTCGCGTGCCGCATGCCGCATGCCGAGCAGCTTGCGGACGCTGCCCGTCGCGCCGGGCTCGGTGCCCGACAGCTGCTTGGGCGTCACCCGCAGGCCGAGCAGGTCGATCGCGTGTCCCTCCGCAATCAGCTGGCCTAGGCCGGGCAGCGGCGGGCCGTCCGGGAGGTCCACCCGTACCGGCCTGCTCACCCCGAGATGGCGAGCGCGGCGACCCGCTCCTGCCAGCCGGATGCCGGGCCGAGCAGCGAGCGCAGCGACATCGCGCGCCGGTAGTGCAGGTGCGCATCGTGCTGCCAGGTATAGCCGACACTGCGGCAGCCTGCTCCGCCGCGGTCAGCATCCGCGCGGACCGGTGCTTGACCGCCTGGAACTGGCCGACTGGCCGGCCAAACTGGTGCCGGACGGCCGGTGAGACCGGCACCAGCGCGACTACCGAGAATGCCCTGCTCGGCCAGAGCGGGAGCGAGGTTCTCCCGGTAGCGCCGCCGCCGCCGTCAGGCCCGTCGACCGCGGCCCGGACGAGCTTCGGGCGGACAGTTGCGCTGCGCCCAGCCGCGCGCCGCCGCCAGCTCCAGATGCTCTTCGGTGAGGCCAAGCGCCGTCGGGTACCTCGCTCGCCGGAGTCAGCGCAGGCCGATATCGACCACTGTAGAACGAGATTCGGTTGCCGGGACTTGCTGGCGGTTCCGGGGATGACGCAGCCGGATAACTTAGGTACTATTGAGTAAGTTACTGGCTGGTAAGGTCGGCTACGCGGATCCGGGGAGGGCCCGATGGGTCACTACAAGAGCAACCTTCGTGACATCGAGTTCAACCTCTTCGAGGTGCTGAAGAGGCAGGAGCTGCTCGGCTCGGAGCCGTATCCCGACATCGACGAGGACACGGCGCGCGGGATACTGGACGAGGTCAACCGGCTTGCCGTCGGCCCCCTGGCGGAGTCGTTCGCCGACGCCGACCGTAACCCGCCGGTTTTCGACCCAGTGACGCACAGTGTCGCGATGCCCGAGAGCTTCAAGAAGTCCTTCGCCGCCTTCATGGACGCCGAGTGGTACCGCCTCGAGCTGCCCGCCGAGCTCGGCGGCACCGGAGCTCCGCGGTCCCTGCACTGGGCGGTTGCCGAGCTGATTCTGGGTGCCAACCCCGCGATCTGGATGTATGCCAGCGGCAGCTCGATGGCACACGCGCTGTGGCGGCTGGGCACTCCCGGGCAGAAGCGGTTCGCAGAGCAGGCGGTCGAGCACAAATGGACCTCCACCATGGCGCTGACCGAGCCGGATGCCGGGTCTGATGTCGGCTCCGGCCGGGCCAAGGCAATCGCCCAGCCGGACGGGACGTGGCACATCGAGGGCGTCAAGCGGTTCATCACCAGCGCCGAGCACGACATGGCCGAGAACATCTTCCACCTGGTCCTGGCCCGCCCCGAGGGCGCTGGCCCGGGCACCAAGGGCCTGTCGATGTTCCTGGTGCCCAAGTACCTGGTCGGACCGGAGGGAGCACTCGGCGACCGCAATGGCGTCTACGTCACCGCGGTCGAGCACAAGATGGGCCTGAAGGCATCGACCACCTGCGAGCTGACCTTCGGCGCCGATCAGCCGGCGATCGGCACGCTGGTCGGCGACGTGCACGAAGGCATCCGGCAGATGTTCGTGATCATCGAGTTCGCCCGGATGCTGGTCGGCACGAAGGCGATCGCGACCCTGTCGACGGGCTACCTGAACGCACTGGACTACGCCAAGACCCGGGTGCAGGGCGGCGACCTGGCCCATCTGGCGGACAAGAGCTCGCCCAGGGTGACGATCACGCATCACCCGGATGTCCGGCGCATCCTGATGCTGCAGAAGGCCTACGCCGAAGGCATGCGCGCGCTGGTCCTCTACACCGCGACCTTCCAGGATGCGCAGCAGCGCGCCGAGGCCAGCGGCGAGCCCGATGAGCTCGCGGCCTCGATGAACGACCTGCTGCTGCCGCTGGTCAAGGGCGTCGGATCGGAGCGCGCCTACGAGCTGCTGGCGCAGTCCCTGCAGACTCTGGGCGGATCCGGCTACCTGCAGGACTACCCGATCGAGCAGTACATCAGAGATGCCAAGATCGACAGCCTGTATGAGGGCACCACGGCTATCCAGGGCTCGGACCTGTACTTCCGCAAGATCGTCCGGAACGAGGGCAAGGCGCTGGGCTTCCTGCTCGAGCAGATCAGGCAGTTTGCCGCCGCCGATTCGGGCAACGGCCGCCTGAAGGCTGAGCGGGCGGCGCTGGCCAGGGCCGCTGATGACGTCGAGGCACTGGCGAATGCCCTGCACGGGTTCCTCGCTGCCAGCCTGGACCAGCCGGACGAGATCTACCGGGTCGGCCTGAACACCACCCGGCTGCTGCTGGCACTCGGTGACCTGGTCATCGGCTGGCTGCTGGGCCGCCAGGCTGAGATCGCACTCGCCCGCCTGGACGAGGCAGGGCCCGGTGGCGCGGCGCCCGGCAAGGCCGACCGTGCCTTCTATGCGGGGAAGGTCGCCGCCGCGCGGTTCTTCGTCGCGACCGTGCTGCCCAGGCTCGCGGTCGAGCGCGAGATCGCCGAGGCCACCACGCTGGATCTGATGGAGCTGCCCGAGGACGCATTCTGAGGCCGCGTCAGATCTGAAACTGGACGGCGGCCCGCGCCCGCCTGATCGGCGTGATGACCTGCTCGATGACCGCGCGGTGGGCGGGGTGATCGCGGTAAGCGCGGTAGCTGTCCGCATCGTCGAAGTCGGCGACCACGGCGAAGTCGAAGTTGCCCGGTGTGATGCCCTCGTCGGGCCCGGCATGGTAGGCGCGCAGCCCGGTCATCAGCGGCGGCAGCTTCTGCAGCTCGGTCACGACCCGCTGCCTCTGCTCGTCGGTAGCCTCGGCCGTCCAGGAGAACAGCACGACATGCCTGATCATGGTCATCCCTTCCGATCCGGGCGGCGCCTGCTCAGGACCAGGCCAGCATGCGCAGCGGGTCCGCCAGCATGGCACCGATATCCCGGAGCACCGCAGAGCCCAGGTCACCGTCGATGATCCGGTGATCGAAGGACAGCGCGAGCGTGGTCACCTTGCGCACGGCCAGCTGGCCCTCGTGCACCCAGGGCGCATCCTTGACCTGGCCGAACGCGAGTATCGCGGCTTCGCCGGGGCTCAGCAGCGGAGTGCCGGTGTCGACGCCGAAGATGCCGACATTGGTGATCGTAATGGTCCCGCCCTGCAGGTCGGCGAGGGCTGCCTTGCCGTTCCTGGCGGTCTGCGCCAGCTGAGCGAGAGCGCGCGCCAGATCGGGCAGCGCCAGCGCGTGGGCATCCCGGATGTTCGGCACGACGAGGCCCCGGTCGGTCGCGGCGGCGATGCCGAGATTGACGTAGTGCTTCACGACGATCTCCTGGGCCGCCTCGTCCCAGGATGAGTTGATCATCGGATAGCGGGCCGCGGCGACCAGCAGGGCCTTGGCGACGAGCAGCAGAGGGGAGACCCGGATGTCGGCGAATTCAGGCATCGCCTTGAGCCGCGTGGTGGCGGCCATCGTCTCGGTGATGTCGATCTGCAGGAACTCGGTCACGTGCGGGGCGGTGAATGCGCTGGCGGCCATCGCCGCGGCAGTGTGCTTGCGCACGCCGCGGATCGCAATCCGCTCCTCGCGCGGGCCGGCCGTCCCCGCGAGGGGCGCTGAGGCCGGGATCGCGGCAGCGCCGTTCACCGCGGGCTCGGCCAGGCCGCCCGCGCCGCCGGCCGCGGCCTGGACGTCGTCGCGGGTGATCGAGCCCTTCGGCCCGCTGCCGGCCAGCGCGGCCAGGTCTACGCCCAGGTCCCTGGCGAGCTTGCGGACCGGCGGCTTGGCCAGGACGGTGACCCGCGCTGGCGGCGGGGCCAGTGCGGCCGGCGGTACCAGCACGGTGGGCGGGGGCGCCAGGCTCGGCGCTGCCGCCGGCGAGTCATGGGCAGCCCCGGCGGCGGGCACGCCGGGCGACGCCGGCACCGGCGCTGGTGGCGCGGCCGGGCCCGCGGGCCCCGTGCGTGCCGCCGCCGGCTTCCTCGTCCGCCGGGTTGTTGCGCCGAGCCTCACGCCGTAGCCGACGAGCACAGCCTGGCGCTCTTCCCTAGGCGCGGCGCCGCCCGGCGATCCCGGCTCCGCCGCGGCATCGGCGGGCAGCGCCGGCACCAGATCGCCCGCCCGGCTGCCCGGGCCGGCCGAAGCAGCAGCGGCGCTGACCGTGCTCGGCGCGCTGCCGGCCGAACCCGGCGCGCCGGCGCTGGAGCCCGGCGCGCTGGCGCCGACCTGTACGGAGATGATGGGAGTGCCGACGTCGACGGTGTTTCCCTCCGCGGCGAGCAGATCGGCGACGACCCCCTCGTACGGGCACGGCAGCTCGACGACCGCCTTGGCCGTCTCGATCTCGACGATGATCTGGTTAACGGTCACCTTGTCGCCGGGCTGCACACGCCACCTGACGATGTCCGCCTCGGTGAGGCCTTCTCCGACATCAGGGAGCTTGAACTGCCTGAGCTCTGACATGCCGGCCTCTCAGTACGCGAACGTGCGGTCGACGGCGTCCAGCACCCGGTCCAGGTCGGGCAGGTAGTGCTCCTCGAGCTTGGACGGCGGATAGGGGATGGAGTAGCCGCCCACTCGCAGTACCGGGGCCTCCAGCTGGTAGAAGCATTCCTCGGTTACCCGCGCGGCTACCTCGGCACCGAGACCGCCGGTCACCGCGGCCTCGTGCACGACCACGCACCGTCCCGTCCGCCGGACCGACTCGAAGATCGTTTCGGTGTCCAGCGGCGCGAGCGACCGCAGGTCGATCACCTCCACGGACCGTCCGTCGGCGCGGGCGGCAATGGCCACCTCGGCGCACGTCTTGACCATCGGGCCGTAGCCCAGCACGGTGACGTCAGTGCCGGGGATCAGCTGCCGGGCGCGCTCCAGCGGCAGCGCGCCGGCTACGCCGGCGGCGACGTCGACGTCGGACTTGTCCCAGTACCGTCGCTTCGGCTCGAAGAAGATCACCGGGTCATCGCAGCTGATCGACTGCTGGATCATGGTGTAGGCATCCGCCGGGTCGCCGCAGGCGACGACCCGCAGGCCGGGTATGTGCGCGAACAGCGCCTCGGGCGACTCGCTGTGGTGCTCCACCGCGCCGATGCCGCCGCCGCACGGGATCCTGACGACCACGGGAAGCGTGACGGTGCCGAGGGACCGGTAGCGCATCTTGGCAAGCTGGCTCACGATCTGGTCGAACGCCGGGTAGACGAAACCGTCGAACTGGATCTCGCACACCGGCCGGTAGCCGCGCAGCGCCAGCCCGATCGCGGTGCCGACGATGCCGGACTCGGCCAGCGGGGTGTCGACGACGCGGTCCTCGCCGAAGTCCTTCTGCAGGCCGTCGGTAACCCGGAACACCCCGCCGAGCTTGCCGACATCCTCGCCCATGATGAGGACCTTGGGGTCGTTCTCGAGCGCCTTGCGCAGGCCCTCGTTCAGTGCCCTCGAGAGCGTGAGCGTCGTCATCGCGCTGCCTCCTCGTCGGCGAAGGAGTCCTGGTAGGCGGCGAACTGATCGCGCTCGGACGCCAGCAGCGCGTTGGGCCCGGCGTAGACGTTCTCGAACATCGACAGCGGCCGCGGGCTGGGCATTTCCTGGCAGGCCTTCCTGACCCGCGCGCCGAGCTCGTCGGCCTCCGCGGCCACGGTGTCCAAGAACGGCATGTCCGCCAGCTCAGAGCGGATCAGGTACTGCTTCACCCGCTCGATCGGATCCTTCAGCTTCCATGACTCCAGCTCGGCCGACAGCCGGTACCTGGTCGGGTCGTCGGTCGTGGTGTGCGCGCCCATCCGGTAGGTGAAGGCCTCGATCAGGGTCGGGCCCTGGCCCTCGCGGGCCGCCTGCATCGCCTTCCTGGTCACGGCCAGGCAGGCGAGCACGTCATTGCCGTCGACACGGACACCGGGAAAGCCGAAACCGTGCGCCCGCTGGTACAGCGGCACCCGGCTCTGCCGCTCCAGCGGCTCTGAGATGGCCCACTGGTTGTTCTGGCAGAAGAAGACGACCGGCGCGTTGGTGACCGAGGCCCAGATGAAGGCCTCATTGACATCGCCCTGGCTGGTGGCGCCGTCGCCGAAGTAGGCGATCGCCGCCTCGCCGTCCTCACCGACGGCACCGTCGCGCTGGATCCCCATCGCGTAGCCGGTGGCGTGCAGGGTCTGGCTGCCGATCACGATCGTGTACAGGTGGAAGTTGTGCTCCCTGGGATCCCAGCCGCCGTGACTGACCCCGCGGAACAGCTCGAGCAGCTTCATCGGGTCCAGGCCGCGGCACCAGGCAACCCCGTGCTCGCGGTACGTCGGGAAGGCCATGTCGCGTGGCTGCAGCGCGCGGCCGGAGCCGACCTGGGCGGCTTCCTGGCCGAGCAGCGAAGCCCAGATCCCCAGCTCGCCCTGGCGCTGCAGGGCGATGGCCTCGAAATCGATACGACGGACGAGGACGAGGTCGCGGTAGAGAGCCTTGATCTCCCCGGCGGAGAGATCGAGCGGGTAGTCGGGGTGCCCGGCGCGCTCCCCCTCGGGTGTCAGGAGCTGAACGGTCTCCGCTGATTCCGGCTGGCCCTTATAGCGGCGGGAATCAGGGGAAGCAGCTCGCCCGGCGACATTGACGGCCACGTGCCACTCCTCGCATGGTCAGAACCGGTCACGGGGCTGCCCGCTTCGGTCGTCCGTCGTGTTCCGCTGCGACAGTACCCGGCGCTGCTGAGCTGTGGTCAAGTGCCGCCGTGTGCGCTGTCACTATCGTGACACAAGCACGAATTGGAGTACTGCGACGAGCTTGCGCTGCCGGTATACCCCGCTGTGGCCAGTCGCTGTCGCGTACGCTCCGTGCCGTGGCCAGAGTCGTCGTGGATGTAATGCTGAAGCCCGAGATTCACGATCCCCAGGGAGAGGCGATCGCCGGTGCCTGCCATCGCCTGGGTTTCGGGGAGGTGCTCGGGGTGCGTCAGGGCAAGAGGTTCGAGGTTGAGCTCAGCGAGGAGGCCGGCGAGGCGGGCCTGGCGCGGATCGCGGAGCTCGCGGCCGAGTTGCTGGCCAACCCGGTGATCGAGCAATTCTCAGTCCGCCCCGCGTGATCCGCTCGCGAAGGCTCGTCGTTGAGGCGAATGTGCCGCGACATAGCGACGAAACGCGCTGTAATCACGGGATTTCAGCCGCCCCCCGCTGCCGCCGCCAGCGCCGGGCCGCGGACGTGCGACTTCGAATGATGCCTGCCGGAAGCACACTGTTCGTCCAGAGATCGCCCGAGTTAATGATTACCGCGGCCGCACGTGGGAACGCCTCAGAATGTGATCAGCGTCAACCGGCAACGTGCGGGGGCTGAGGAGCGAATGCGAACTCGGGAGAGGCCGTCTGACGGACCGGCCGCGGATGTTCGGTTTTGCCTCGTGTTTCCGCGCGAGGCGCTGAGCATTCCGGTAATGCGCAGGGTTCTGGGAGACACTCTTATCCGGCTTGGAGTAGACGAGGATTGCGTTGCGGATCTGCTGCTGGCCGTCACCGAAGCATGCACGAATGTGCTGCGGCACGCGGGCAACGGGCGCCGCTATGAGGTAGTCGCCCGGGTCGGCAGGGACCGCTGCCTGGTCGAGGTGCTCGACAGCGGCCGCGGCTTCGACCCGGCCAAGGTCTCGGAGCAGGCGGCCGGCGGCACCCGGCGGCCGCCCGGCCGGCCGTCGATGCGCGGGCCCGCACGGCTGCGCCGTCCGTCCGCGCCGCGGCTCGCCCCGTCGCTGACGGCGCCGATCCTGGGCAGATTCGCCCGTGCCCGGCGCGCCGCCGACGACCAGACCATCGCTGACCTGCCCGAGTCCGGGCGCGGACTGGCGATCATGCGCTCCTGCGTCGACGATGTGACCCTCCGCAGCGGGCCCGGCGAGGGCACAGTGGTATCGCTGCGCAAGCAGATCGAGTGGCGCAGGGATGCGCCGCTGGCCCAGCTGCCTGCCTGGCAGCTCAGGGACGCCGGCTGAGCCGGTAACCTGCGTGCATGCGCCCCCCGCGAGCATGCCGGTGACTGCCAGGGTCGGAGTTGTCACGTTCCCCGGCTCGCTCGATGATCATGATGCCTGCCGCGCCGTGCGCCGCGCGGGCGGCCAGCCAGTGCCGCTCTGGCATGGCGATCGTGACCTGAAGGCCGTGGACGCGGTCATCCTGCCGGGCGGCTTCTCCTACGGCGATTACCTGCGCTGCGGCGCGATCGCACGGTTCGCCCCGGTCATGACGGAGCTGATCCCGGCGGCCAGGGCCGGGCTGCCGGTGCTGGGCATCTGCAACGGCTTCCAGATCCTGTGCGAGGCGCACCTGCTGCCGGGCGCGCTGACCCGCAACGCCGGGCTGCATTTTGTCAGCAAGATCATCCGGCTCCGGATTGAGACTGCCCGGACGCCGTGGACGAGCCAGTACGCGGCGGGGCAGGAGATTACCGCGGTGCTGAAGAGCGGCGAGGGCGCCTACCTTGCCGACGCCGACACGCTCACCGAACTCGAGGCGGCCGGCCGGGTGCTGGCCCGCTACGCCGCAGGCAACCCGAACGGATCAGCCGGCGACATCGCCGGCGTGGTGAGCGAGGCGGGCAACGTCGTGGGCCTGATGCCGCATCCTGAGCACGCGATCGACGAGCTCACCGGCCCGTCGGCGGACGGGCTCGGTTTTTTCGCCTCGCTCGTGCACGCGGTGGCCGCATGAGCCCAGCGGGCAGCCCGGGTGCCGCCGCGAGCCCGCCGCAGGCCCGCCCGCAGCCCGGCCCGGCTGGCAGCCAGGACACGGTCGCGCGCGCGGCCGCCACGCCAGGCCAGCGGCAGCCCTATGCGGCGCTCGGCCTCACCGAGCCGGAGTACGCCAGGATCACCGGCCTGCTCGGCCGCAGGCCCACCGATGCCGAGCTGGCCATCTACTCGGTGATGTGGAGCGAGCACTGCTCCTACAAGTCATCACGGGCGCACCTGGGTCAGCTTGCCGACACCGCAGCGGGCAGCGGCGTGCTGCTGGCCGGCATCGGGCAGAACGCGGGCGTCGTCGACATCGGCGACGGCTACGCGGTCACATTCAAGATCGAATCGCATAACCATCCGTCCTACGTCGAGCCGTTCCAGGGCGCGGCCACCGGCGTGGGCGGCATCGTGCGCGACATCCTGGCGATGGGTGCCCGGCCGGTAGCCGTGATGGACGCGCTGCGGTTCGGGCCCGCGGATGCGCCCGACACCCGCCGCGTGCTGCCGGGCGTGGTGGGCGGCATCTCTTTCTACGGCAACTGCCTTGGCCTGCCGAATATCGGCGGCGAGCTGGCCTTCGACCCCTGCTACGCGGGCAACCCGCTGGTCAACGCGCTGTGCGTCGGCGTGCTGCGGCACGAGGACCTCAAGCTGGCCAGCGCCAGCGGAACCGGGAACAAGGTGGTCCTGCTGGGCTCCACTACCGGGCCTGATGGCATCGGCGGCGCGTCGGTGCTGGCCAGTGCGTCGTTCGGCGGCAACGGCGAGGGCGCCAAGCGGCCCAGCGTGCAGGTCGGCGACCCGTTCATGGAGAAGCTGCTCATCGAGTGCTGCCTGGAGCTGTACGCGGCAGGCCTGGTCGCGGGGGTTCAGGACCTGGGCGCCGCGGGGGTCGCCTGCGCCACCACCGAGCTGGCAGCCGGCGGCGGGGTCGGGATGACGGTCCGCCTGGACGCCGTTCCGCTGCGCGATGCCTCCCTCGGACCGGCCGAGATCCTGATGAGCGAATCGCAGGAACGCATGATGGCCATCGTCGAGCCAGCCGGGATCGAGCGCTTCATGGCGATCTGCGCGAAGTGGGATGTGCGGGCCACGGTCATCGGCGAGGTCACCGATTCCGGCCGGCTGGAGATGACCTGGCACGGCGCGCAGGTGGTGGACATCCCACCGGGAACCGCGGCCGATGACGGCCCGGTTTATCACCGCCCGGTGGCCCGGCCAGCCAGCCAGGACGAGCTCCAGGCCGACGATCCGGCCGCGCTGCCACGTCCGGGTGCGGCTGCCGGAGCGGACCTCGGCCGCGGCCGGGACGCCGGCCAGGGCGCGCGGCTGCGCGCGGCGCTGCTGTCGCTGCTCGCCTCGCCCGATGCGGCCGACAAGACCTGGGTCACCGAGCAGTACGACTGTTACGTGCGGGGCGACACGGTGCTGGCGATGCCGCAGGATGCGGGAGTCGTCCGGATCGATGAGCAGACCGGCCTCGGCATCGCGCTCGCGACCGATGGCAACAGCCGCTTCTGCCGCCTGGACCCGTACGCCGGGACTCAGCTGGCTCTCGCCGAGGCCTACCGCAACGTCGCCGCCACCGGCGCGCGCCCGCTTGCGGTGACCAACTGCCTCAATTTCGGGTCGCCCGAGGATCCCGCCGTGATGTGGCAGTTCACCGAGGCGGTGCGCGGACTCGCTGACGGCTGCCTGACCCTTGGCATGCCCGTGACCGGCGGGAACGTGAGCTTCTACAACCAGACGGGCGTCGCGGCCATTCACCCCACCCCGGTCATCGGGGTGCTTGGCGTGCACGGCGACGTCCGGCGGCGGCTGTCCATCGGCTTCGGCCAGCCGGGTGCAGCCATCGTCCTGCTGGGCACGACGGCCGGCGAGTTCGGCGGCTCGCTGTGGGCGCACGTGACGCATGGCCACCTCGGCGGCCGTCCTCCGGCGGTCGACCTGGCCGCCGAGCGCGCTCTCGCGGCGGTGCTCACCGCTGCCGCCGCGCGCGGGCTGCTGGCCGCCGCGCATGACCTGTCCGATGGCGGCCTCGGCGTGGCGCTGGCCGAGAGCTGCCTGGCGGCCGGGTCGGGCTGCGCGCTGACACTGCCAGGGGACGCCTTCACAGTCCTGTTCAGCGAGTCGGCGGCCAGGGCGCTGACCGCGGTCACCCCCGGCGCGGAGGCCGAGTTCGCGGCGCTGTGCGCCGAGCACGGCGTGCCGGCCGAGGAGATCGGGACGACGGGCGGTCTTGCGCTGGAGGTCACCGGCAGCTTCGCTATTGCGCTGGACGAGCTGGCGGCCGCGCACCGGGGCACGCTGCCGCGCCTGCTGGGCTGAGACCGGCCGGCGGCGGCCGGCCAGGGTCTGGCGCGGTCCTGAAACGCTCGGCACGAACGTCGGTCAGGACGCCCACCAGAAGGAGATGAGCTGGCGCCATGGCTGCGCCGGCCCGCAGGGCGCCAGGGCCGCGGCGCTATCACCATGGCCCGCCGACGGCATGGCCCCGCCCGCCGACAGGCCCCGGCCGCTGGCAAGGTTGCTGAATTGCCCGTAGTAGTGGCCGCCGGTCTGGATGCCAGTGCCCGCGGTGCGCCAGCGCTGGCTGCGGCCCAGGTCGCACCGGCGCGCAGCGAGCGCCGGAGCGCGCGGCGGCCCGACCGATGCCAGGCACTGCCCGGTCGGCGCGTAGATGAAGATGTAGGTCCCGCCGGCCATCAGGTCAGCCGACCACTGCGGAGCGCCCGTCACCAGCTCGGACGGCGGAATCGGGCCGAATGCGAGTCCGGCCGGGGATATCAGCAGCATCTGCGGCGCCGCCGCGGCCGCCGTGCCGCCGGCCGGCGGGCCGGGGTTGACCAGGCCCGTCGTCTGGATGGTTTGCACCGTGGCCGACAGTGCCCGGACAGACCGGGTGACCCGCGGCCGGGCAGCGACCAGGGAAGCGATGACCGCACCAGCGGCCAGCAGAATAACCACGATGATCCCGGCAATTCGGAGCGTCCAGGAACCGCGGGCCCTGCGGCCGCCGAAATTGCGCTGACCTGGCATAAATGAACGATTACCCGGATCAGGGCGGCCGTGCAGCCCGATGTCAGAAATGCAACAAAGCAAGCAGCGCAACGGGCCGTCCGCGCTGGCCACGCCTGCGCAGCGTGACTGCAGCCCGCGCAGCGTGACCGCGGCCCAGGCGTGACTGCGGCCTGAGCGTGACTGCGGCCCAGCCGGGTGTCTCTCGGTTCGGCAGGTCACACTAGTCCGGCGCCTCATGCGCTAGCGTTCCTGTGCGCTAGCGTTCCCCTCGATGCCGGCCAGACGATCCGATCCCGCGCGGCTGGCCGCCGCGGTCAACGAGCAGCGGGCGGCCCTGGGCGGCGCGCCCTGGACCGGGGCTCAGACGGCCGAGGCCCTCGGTGCCGCGAGCGTGGCGGCCGTGCTCGCGGCGCTGGACGCCGGAGCCGACCCGCAGCGCGCGGCGCTGCGCGCCGCCGTCCAGTACCTGCTGCGCCTGCTCGCTGAGCAGGCGCCCGGCCGGGCAGTGGAAGTCCGCGTACCGCCGCATGCCGCGATTCAGTGCGTGCCGGGTCCCCGGCACACCCGCGGTACGCCGCCGAACGTGGCCGAGACCGATGCCGGCACCTGGATCATGCTGGCGACCGGGCGGATGGCCTGGGCGGCGGCAGTCGGCAGCGGGGCGATGCGGGCCAGCGGCCCGCGGGCGGACCTGTCGGCGTACCTGCCGCTGCCGGGCTATGGCCGGCCGGGTGCCGCAGGTCACTAGACTTAGCTGGTGATCAAGCCCGATGGCCGCCTGAGCGATGATCTGAATCCAGCCGACCGGCCGCCGCGGGACGCGTGCGGGGTATTCGGCGTCTGGGAGCCCGGCGAGGACGTCGCCAAGCTCGCCTACTTCGGGCTCTATGCGCTGCAGCACCGCGGCCAGGAGTCGGCCGGCATCGCCGTCAGCGACGGGTCCCGCATCGTGGTGTACAAGGACATGGGCCTGGTCCCGCAGGTCTTCGACGAGTCGGTGCTGAACACCCTGCGCGGCCACATTGCGGTCGGCCACTGCAGGTACTCCACCAGCGGCTCGTCGGTCTGGGAGAACGCGCAGCCGACTTTCCGGGCCACGCCGTCGGCCAGCCTGGCGCTGGGCCATAACGGCAATCTCATCAACACCCTGGAGCTTGCGGCGCTGGTCGGCGCCGGCCAGGGCGGCGGCGCGGGCCGTGCGACTTCGGACACTGACGTGCTGACCGCGCTGTTCGCCGCGCCCGCGCCGCTGGCCCAGCCGGTCCTGCCGGGGATCCTGCCGGAGAGCCCGGCCAGCCGCGCCGAGAGCCCGCCGCGGCTGGCGGAGCTCAGCCCGGTCGCCTCGTCGGGTATCGAGGAGGGCGCGCTGGCGGCGCTGCCGCTGGTCCGCGGCGCCTTCTCGCTGGTCTTCATGGACGAGCGGACGCTGTATGCCGCCCGTGACCGGCATGGCTTCCGCCCGCTGGTGCTCGGCCGGCTGGACCGCGGCTGGGCGGTGGCGAGCGAGACCGCGGCGCTGGACATCATCGGCGCTTCGTTTGTCCGCGAGGTCGAGCCCGGCGAGATGATCTCTATAGAGGAGCGGGGGGTGCGCTCGCATACCTTCGCCGCGCCCGAGCCGCGCGGCTGCCTGTTCGAGTACGTCTACCTGGCCCGGCCCGATACCGCCATAGCCGGCCGCAGCGTGCACGCGGCCAGAGTCGAGGTCGGCCGCAGGCTGGCCGCCGAGCATCCGGCCGACGCCGACCTGGTCATCCCGGTGCCCGAGTCGGGCACTCCCGCCGCGATCGGCTATGCGCAGGCCAGCGGCATTCCCTACGGCCAGGGCCTGGTCAAGAATTCCTACGTCGGCCGGACCTTCATCCAGCCAAGCCAGACGATCCGGCAGCGCGGCATCAGGCTGAAGCTGAATCCGCTCCGCGACGTGATCGCTGGCCAGCGGGTGGTCGTCGTCGACGACTCGATCGTGCGCGGCAACACCCAGCGGGCCATCGTTGCCATGCTGCGCGAGGCCGGCGCCGCCGAGGTGCATATCCGGATCTCCAGCCCGCCCGTCGCGTGGCCGTGCTTCTTCGGGATCGACTTCGCCAGCCGCGCCGAGCTGATCGCCGGCGGCGCGTCGGCCGACGAGATCAGGCAGTCAATCGGGGCCGACACGCTCGGCTTCGTTTCGCTGCAGGGCCTGATCGAGGCCACGACCGTGCCGGCGGAGCGCCTGTGCCGTGCCTGTTTTGATGGCGACTACCCGGTGCCCGTGGACCTGGCCGAGCAGGGCAAGCACGTGCTGGAGGCGGCGGCCGCGGCGGCCAGCCCGGAGCTGGCATGACCGCGGCAGAGGCGGCCGGACCGGCCGTGCGGGCCGGCCGCAGCTATGCGGGCGCAGGCGTCGACATCGCGGCCGGCGAGCGCGCGGTCGACCTGATGCGCGTCGCGGTCGCCCGCACGAGCCGGCCGGAAGTGGTCGGCGGGCTGGGCGGATTCGCCGGGCTTTTCGACGCATCCAGGCTCCGCCGCTTCCGGCATCCGCTGCTGGCCACCTCGACCGACGGCGTCGGCACCAAGGTGGTGATTGCCCAGCGCCTCGGGCGCTACGACACGATCGGCATCGACCTGGTTGCCATGGTCGCCGACGACCTGGTGGTCTGCGGCGCGGAGCCGCTCTTCATGACCGACTACGTAGTCTGCGGCGCAGTGGTGCCGGAGCGGGTGGCCGCGATCGTGGCCGGGGTGGCGGAAGGCTGCGTCCAGGCCGGCTGCGCGCTCATCGGCGGCGAGACCGCCGAGCACCCGGGCCATCTGGGCCCCGATGACTTCGACCTGGCGGGCGCGGCCACTGGCGTGGTCGAGGCCGGCGAGCTGCTCGGACCTGGCCGGATAAAGCCGGGGGACGCAGTAATCGCGCTGGGCTCCTCCGGCCTGCACTCCAACGGCTTTTCGCTGGTCCGGCACATCCTGGACAGCCCGGACGCCGGGCTGAGCCTGGCGGCCGAACTGCCTGACCTTGGCCGCCCGCTGGGTGCCGAGCTGCTGGAGCCGACGCGCATCTACGCCAGGGATTGCCTGGCGCTGGCTGCTGGCAGCGACATCCACGCGTTCGCGCACGTGACAGGAGGCGGGCTCGCCGCGAATCTGGCGCGGGTGCTTCCGCCGGACGCGGACGCGGTGCTCGACCGGGGCACCTGGAGCCCCCATCCCGTGTTTGGCCTGCTCGCGGAGCACGGCGGCATCGCCAGCGAGGAAATGGAACGAGTCTTCAACATGGGCGTGGGCATGGTCGCCGTCGTCAGCGCCCGTGACAGCGACAAGGCTCTCGGCATGCTCGCGACACGTCACGTGCCCGCCTGGCTGATCGGCGAGATTACCGCTGGCGCGGGCACTGTCCAGCTGTCCGGCCAGCATCCCGGCGCGTCGCAGCCAGCGCCGTCGAAGCCAGCAGCGGCACGGCAGCACGATTAACGGTAGGCCCGCTCGTCCGCGTCCTCGTCGAGGTCGTCGTCGGCCAGGTCGTCGTCGTCTTCGTCGTCGTCCGCAGCGAAGCGGTCCGCGTGGGCGGAGTGATTATCCGCGTCCTGCTGGTCCGTACCGGAACCGATCTCAGCCCGCAGCCGGTCAAGGTCCATGCCTCCGCCGCTGTACTTCAGCTGGCGGGCAACCTTGACCTGCTTGGCCTTGGCTCGGCCGCGCCCCATTGGCTCGACCCCCTCGAACGTACGGGAACCCGGTCCGGGCTCCTGGTCAGCGCACTGATTGCCAGCTCATGTGCACCAATGCTTGCGGGCTTTCTCGCACAGTCAAACTGCCCGCTGTATCTCCTCCGCAGGAGGCACAGCGCGTCCGTTCCTCCGTACAGACATAACCGTACCTGTTTTGCGCGACTGGCGCTTCAGGGCACTGTTACCAGCGGGCATCAGCGGCCAAGCCAGATGCCCCGCAGGCGCCCCACCTCGGAGATTCTCCGCTCGGCGAGACGATCGGCGGCTACCGCGGGAGGCACGCCCTCGTCGTCGGCAATTGCCAGGATCTTCCTTGTTGTGCCGAAGATTTTTTCTGCCCGTGCCTTGGCCCGCTCGAAGTTGAAGCCAGCAAGCTCGTCGGCTACCTGGATCACCCCGCCGGAGTTGACCAGGTAGTCAGGCGCGTAGACGATGCCGTGATCGGCCAGCAGCTTCTCCACGCCCGGATGCGCCAGCTGGTTGTTGGCGCCGCCGCAGATGATCCTGGCGCGCAGCGCGGTGACGGTGTCGTCGTCGATGGCCCCGCCCAGAGCACACGGCGAGTAGACGTCTAGCTGGCCGCTGACCAGGCTGCTCCGGTCGGCGGCCACGGTAACGGCCGGGTAACGGGTGCGCACCCGCTCGACCGCGGCTGTGTTCACGTCATAGACAACTACCCGGGCGCCGTCGGGGATCAGGTGATCAACCAGCCGGTGGCCCACCTTGCCGACCCCCTCGACGCCGACCGTGCGTCCGTCCAGGCTGGTGCTTCCCCAGACGTGCTCGGCAGCGGCCCGCATGCCCTGGAAGACGCCGAAGGCGGTGAGGACCGAGGAGTCGCCGGCGCCCCCGTTTGGCACGGTCCGGCCCGTCACGTAGGCGCACTCCCGGCCCACGACGTCCATGTCGTCGCTGTAAGTGCCGATGTCACAGGCAGTGATGTACCGTCCGCCCAGCGACTGGACGAACCTGCCGTAGGCCCGCAGCAGCGCCTCGGACTTGAGCCGCGCGGGATCTCCGATGATGACGGCCTTGCCGCCGCCGAGATCGAGGCCGGCCAGCGCGTTCTTGTACGTCATCGCCCGGGACAGGTTCAGCGCGTCGGCCAGGGCGGCGTCCTCGCTCGGGTACGGGTAGAACCGCGTGCCGCCGAGTGCGGGCCCGAGTGCGGTGGAGTAGATGGCGATGATCGCCCGCAGCCCAGTCGGCGGATCCTGGCAGAAGACCACCTGCTCGTGCTCTGTCTGCCCGGTTGCGCTGGCGCCTTGTGCATGAGCTACATCAGCGTCGTCAGCGGTCCCTGCCCTGTCGGCGCTCCCGAACACATTCGTCACTGCAGCGACTCCCGGCATCGTGTCCCGTGTCCTCGTTGACCATGGGATCAGGGACCAGAGTATGCCGACAACCCGCTATAGGAGACCGGCCGAGGCGATATCACTACGTACCGGTCTTCTGCTGAGCGCCACAGTATGTCACGATTGGCCATGCTGCCCTGTGCGTCCCGTCTGCGAGCGGAAGGTCCGGTTTCGGCATCTGCCGGGCCGAAGCGGCCGCGACGGGCCGTCGTCGGGGCGTGTAAGAAACGGGTTGCGCCGGGAACCATGCTCTGAGCCGAGCATGTGTCGGGGAACTTCGGACTTCGAAGGAATTCTCCGCCGCCCGCGGCTGCCAGGGGGGAGTGATCAGGCGCATGCGCGCTCCGCAGCAGGAATGGCCCAAGTCTGCCCGCGTGGTACTCGGTTCCGCGGTCCTGGCTGGCACCGGTCCGGTACCGGACCGCCGGCGCCGCTGGGCCCCGCCCCGGATGAGCTCGCCGATGCGACGCGGCCAGGGCGGGACCGGAGGGAGGGATAACCATGGGTGACTGGCCGACGACTACGCACCGCACACAGCGGCGCCGGCAGCGGAGATATCGGCCCGCGGTCCGTGCCCGGTAAGCAGGCAGATGACCGGCCGTGGCCATCTACCAGCGGTTACGCGCCAGATAGCAGGACATCGAGGCCAGCGGAGTTCCCAGCCGAGGGGAGGCGGGGATGACTTTTCCGAATCTGCCCGTTGCGACGGCCCGTGTCGCTAGAATCACGCAGCGTGACAAAGATCTCCGGGCATCTGCACGACTCGTTGAGAAAGTTTTGCTCACGGTGGTCGACTTGTCACCGCTCGTGATGGCAATATGGTCTCAGAAGGCTATATAGGACATCCACGGCAGGCTCCCCAATGGAGCCAGGAATAAGCAAAAAACGCAGGATCGCAGTCCCGGTCCAGGAGGAGAGGCCGTACACATGTCTGCACGCACACCAGAGGCAGAGCCGCTGCTGACACCGGCAGAGGTCGCAACGATGTTCCGGGTTGACCCGAAGACGGTCACGAGGTGGGCGAAGGCTGGAAAGCTGACGTCCATTCGTACCCTCGGCGGTCACCGACGATACCGGGAGACAGAGGTTCGTGCTCTGCTGGCGGGGATCCCGCAGCAGCGTTCGGAGTGAGGTCTGGCTGCTGCCTGGCGCGATCAGCGCCAGGGTTACCGGCGCGCAATGCCGCGTGCCCGCAGCGGCCAGGTTGCAGGATTAGGGGGGTCGGCCCCGGCGGCCAGTGCGCCGCATAAGGGGGGCGTTTTCCGCATAGGACGCCGTGACAGCGTCGTTTGCAGGGACAGAGCCGGGGTCGATCCGGCCTCCTGGGGACCAGAACTCAGGGGCCGCGGAGAGAAAGTCCAGTTCGCCAGCAGAGGCAGCGCGCAGCCTCAGTCCCGTCAGCGACAGAGCCGGTCCCGTCAGCGACAGCTGCGGCGGCCGCATCCAAGTCGGGCTGCCGTCGTGGCGGGGACCCACGGCAATTACTCTACGTAATGTTGGCGCAACTTCAGGTAATCCGGCCTGCTGAGGCGAGGTCTCAGACATACTTATCGCCATGCTGCCACTGACTGGGTGAGGCAGTGGCAGAAATGGCGTCCGAGTACCACCGTGCTCCGCATGCGACCGCGCAGTCGTAGGTGACGTACGCCACGCCCCGGGGGACCCGCCAGTCGGCGGACGTGGGCTGTCGCTTGAGGGGAGGAGCGTACTATGCGTGATCCAGATCTGGTCCTGCGTGCGCAGCGGGCGGCTACGGCGCTCGAGCGGGCATGGCACCGCTGGCGCACCATGCACGGCCTGGAGGCAGATCCGCTGCCGCCGGTATCGAGTTATGTCGGCTACTCGCTCGAGGAGCCATGGGGCCAGCCACGCGTGGTATTCGGCGTCGATGCCGAGGAAGCCGAGCAGTTCGCGGCGGTTCTTGACGGCCACGACTGCATCGGCCCGATCCATGCCAAGGTGGCCGGTCTTCCGGGCGTCCGTCAGTCTGCCCAGCCGAGCGTCCAGGACCGGGCAGCCGACGCTGGGCTTGTGCATGTCCCGGCTCAGGCGGCAGCCAGCGATGAGGAGCTGCCTTCCGACGACACGGCAGCCCCGGGGGCGGGCGCGTTTGCTGACGCGGCCGCGATGCAAGATCCGCCCGCTTTCCGCGAGGCGGCGGCCGCCCGGCAGACGACAGCCGCGTGGAAGCCAGCCGGTCGCAAAGCAGCTGGACGCGCGGTCGGCGGAAGCGCCGCAGGCGCGAGCGCGTCAGGACACGGTGGCACGGGGCCCGGCGGGACAGCGCCCGGCGGGACTGGGCACGGCGGGACTGGGCACGGCGGCGCAGTCGATGGCGAGGCAGCCGCCGCGGCGGCTGAAGACCCTGCCGGGACCGATGCGCCGGCGCCCGTTGCCGGTGGACCCGCCAGCCGCGAAGCGGCCGACTCAGCGGTTGCCGGGAACCTGGCTGGCTTGCCCGGACTGGCGGCAGCTGGCCCCGAGCACGGACCGGGCCCGGCCCGGTCCGAACCGACGGCTGGACTCTCGGCGAGCCCGCCAGCGCCTGACGCCGCGGCGCCAGTCGAGAATCCGGCCCGCGATGGCAACGCGCTGACGCTCGTATCGCACCCGTTCCAGGCCAATCCTGGCGCCCCGTCGGACTCCGGCGGCGGTGAAAACGGCCCGGAACGGCCCGGCCCGGCGCAAGAGCCTGCGGTGGTGGCTTTCAGACCCGGGCCGGAACTGGCGGCTTACCTGGATGAAGGCCCCGAGTCCGACCCGTTCCTGGACGAGCCAGACGACGAGCCGCCGGCGCCCGCTGATCATGCCAGGCACCGCCGGCTCGCTCGCGGCCGCTCCCTGCCGCGGCTGCCGCGGTCCAAGCGGGCCGGAAACCAGCCGGACCCGCGCTCGCCCGCTCCGGCGGCAGGCGCACAGCCGGTGCCCGAGGGCAGGACCGACGGCGGCAGTGCAGACGGCGACGAGCAGCCCGAAGGGTCCTCGATATCGGCGGACATCGCCGGGTGGACCGCAGGGGAGCTGCCGGGTCAGGCAGCCAGTAATAATACGACGCTCTGACCAGACCGCCGGATCAGGCGCGAGGCCCGGTCCGGCTCGGGCGACTGAGTTATGTGCGGTCGGAGCAGTTGTCGGCTAGCGCCGCGGACGGATTCAGGGTGTACTCAGTTCAGCATTGGATTCTCATGGCGGGAACCGCGGTCAGGGCGCCCGTGAGGAGTCCGCTCCGATGTCGGCGCAATTGCCAGGCAGTCACGAACACTGGGCGGGAAGTCCAGCTGACGAGGACCGGATGTTTCCGGCTGACAAGGTCAGCGCCGAGCGCGGGACCCTCCCGGCTCGATCACGCGACAACGTGATCGAGCCGGCCCCGCAACAGGCAGGCAGCATGAGGGCAGGCGGCGGAGCGGGCACGAAGATGACGGCAGAGCAGGCGCTCCCGCGGGACTGCGCCGCCGCTGCCGGCTGAGCGTCCTGGGGCCCGGCTCGACCAGCTACCGGGCTGGGCCCAGGGACACCAGGATTCCGCGAGCCGCCCCACTGTCGGACCCGCGGCGCACAATGGGATCCGTGCGGGTTGCTGTCGCGCCAGGGCACGGACAGTCGGGGCTGCTCTGCGAACTCGGGGCGGACGGCAGCCGGCACGGCGTGCCAGTTTTGGCTAATGATCTTTCTGCCGCGGTGCGGGAGCGTGAGGCTTCCGGCAGCGTGCGCTGGGTGTGGCCGTCCACGGCGGAGTTGTACCCGCGGCTTGTTCGGGCCGAGGCGCAGGTCGCGCGCTGTCACGACGTGGGGCTTGCCGAGGCTGTGCTGCTCGGCCGTGAAGGCAGGTACGGCGAGCCGGCGTCGCTAGCGGCGGCCTGGGCCAGGCTGCGGGGCCTGCCGGTGCCGCTACAGCACGCGCCGCCCGCTGGGGCCGCTCGGCAGGCGCCGCAGCAGGCACTGTTCGAGGCCGCGGCGGGAACGAGCGCCGGGGCAACGCTGGACGCGCTGATCGCCGTACACGCTGCGCAGCTCGCCCGGATCGCCGCTGACGAGAACCCGGCGCGTTTCGGGACGCTGGTCGCGGCCGAGTCGGCGGGCGGCCTGGCGGCCGCGGAGATGAGCCTGAAGGGGATCCCGTGGCGGCGCGACCTGCATGACGAGCTGCTGACCGGCATGCTCGGACCGCGGCCGCCAGCGGCTGCCGGACTGGCATCCCGGTCGTCAGCGGGGGCCACGCTGCGCCCAGCCCGGCTGGCAGAGCTCTCGGCGCAGATCGCGGCGGCCTTCGGCTCCGGCAGACCGGTGAACCCGGATTCGCCTGCCCAGCTCATCCGGGCCCTGGCTGCCGATGGCGTGCGCGTTCCGTCGACCCGGGTTTCCGTGCTGCGCGAGGCGGACCATCCGGCGATACCGCTGCTGCTGGAGTACAAGGAGCTGTCCCGGCTGCACGCGGCGTACGGCTGGACATGGCTGGACACCTGGGTCGCGGGCGGCAGGTTCCGGCCCGAGTACATGGTCGGCGGTGTTGTCTCGGGTCGCTGGGCTTCGCGCGGCGGCGGGGCACTGCAGATTCCCCGGCTGCTGCGCCGCGCGGTCGTGGCCGATCCCGGCTGGATGCTGGTCGTCGCCGACGCTGCGCAGCTCGAGCCGCGGGTCCTCGCCGCGCTGGCCGGCGACCGCGCGTTCGCCGGGCTGGCGGCCGAGGGAGACCTTTACACGGCGCTGTCCAGCGCGTTCGGCGGGGACCGGGCTAAGGCGAAGGTGGCGCTGCTGTCGGCCATGTACGGGGGCGCGGGCGGCGAGGCGGGCCAGCTGCTCGCCGTGCTCCGGCGGCGCTTCCCGCTCGCCGCCGGCTACGTCGAGGCAGCGGCGAGGGCGGGCGAGGAGGGGAAGATCGTCCGGTCAGTCCTGGGCCGGGCATGCCCGCCGCCGTCGGCGGGCTGGCGGGCCATCACCGAGGAGTCCGGCGACCCGCAGAGCGAGCGCGATCCGGGAGCCGGGCGCGCGTCGCGGGCACGCGGCAGGTTCACCCGCAACTTCGTGGTCCAGGCGAGCGCAGCGGACTGGGCACTGGTGCTGCTGGCAGGCCTGCGGGCACGACTGGCCGAGATTCCCGGTCCGGACGGGCAGCCCGGTCCGCATCTGGTGTTCTTCCAGCACGACGAGGTCATCGTGCACTGCCCGGAGCCGCTGGCGGACGCGGTGGTGGCTGCTGCGGCGCAGGCGGCCGATGCGGCGGGCAGGCTCGTTTTCGGCGCAACTCAGGTGCGGTTCCCGATGACAACAGCCGTCGTCCGCTGTTACGCCGACGCGAAATGACGACTGCCGGGCCTGCCGCCGGGCCCGCTATGCGATCGGCGTCGGCGGGCTGACCGGAGGCACCTGCGCCGTGCAGTACATGCAGCGGGTAGCAGCGATCGGGATCTCGCTGAGGCACTCCGGGCAGTCGCGTTCCGACGCCTCCTTCTTCCGGGCAGCGATCTCCAGGACCTTGCCGGCCGGGACCACGACCAGGAAGTAGACCACTGCGGCGATGATCAGGAATGACAGCAGGGCGTTGATGAAGCTGCCGTATTTGAAAGTGCTGTGGTTGACCGTGAACGTCAGGTTGCTGAAGCTAGGCTTGCCGAAAATGGCGCTGATGATCGGCGTGATGAGGTCGGCAATCAGCGCCTGGATGACGGCGTTGAACGCGACGCCAATCACTACTGCTACCGCGAGGTCGACGAGATTTCCGCGGAGCAGGAACTTCTTGAAGCCCTCCATGCACGATCCCCTCCCAGAGCACGCAAGGCCCGAATCAGGGCCGGAGACCCTGTGACCGTACCAGCGAAAAACCCTAGTTGCCGGAGAAATCGAGTGGCGCGGCGCGGCGAGTCGGGCCTGGCGGGGCCGGAAAAACCCGGTGCGGCGTGGGGGCGGACACCGGCACCATGAGGGCATGGCGTGGACCTTGACTGAGGACCTTGACGACTATTACGCCGCCGCAGGGGACTTCGTGGCGTCGCATCCGGTGCAGAACACCATCCAGCTGACTGCGGCCGAGACAGTGCGCTCGCGCGGCCGTTCGGCATTCGGTCCTAGCGCGCCGTTGTTCGGCTGGTGGTCCCAGGGCGGGCGGGGTACCGCCGCGTTGCTGCACACGCCGCCGTATCCGGTGCTGCTGACATCGCTGCCGGGCGACGGCGCGGAGTCGCTGGCCGTCGCGCTTGCTGGGCGGCTGCTGCCCGGCGTCAATGTCGCCGAGTCCGACTCGGTCGCATTCGCTGCCGCCTGGAGCAAGAACACCGGAATGGGCTGGCGCGTATTCCGGCGGTCACGCCTGTTCCGGCTGACGGAACTCGTTTCGCCGGAGCCGAGACCGGCTGGCACTGCGCGGGGTCGCGGGAAGCAGCGATCGGGAGATCGTCCAGGAATGGTGCGAAGAATTCGCTGAAGAGGCTAATGATATGGTCGGCGTGGCGCCCGGCGCGGTGCAGGAGTGGATCGACAGGGGCCGGATGGTCCGGTGGGAGGCCGACGGCGCGGCTGTGGCCATGGCCGGCCTGACGAGGGCGGTTGCCGGGGTTCGCCTGGGTTGGCCCGGTCTATACGCCGCCGGGCAAGCGTCGCCGCGGTTATGCCGGGGCGGTCACGGTCGCGGTGAGTCAGCTGGCGCTGGACCGGGGGGTCGAGCAGGTGGTCCTGTTCACCGACCTGGCCAACCCGACAAGCAACGCCCTCTATCAGCGCATTGGCTATCGGCCGGTAGAGGATCGCCTGGTGCTGAGCTTCGAATCGACAGCCAGCTCAGCCTGAGTCGGCCCAGCGCTCGCGCAGCCTTTCGATGATCCGCTTTGCCTCGTCCTCAGTTACCTCCACGAGGTCA
>ODAK010000467.1_pt1 | contig 46428 bp, 49 predicted proteins | sample 1539591 | NCBI WGS metagenome assembly ODAK01 (sample SAMEA3539303, study PRJEB22396) | soil metagenome | biome: tundra; feature: field; material: soil | place: USA | collected 2010-05 | depth 0.15 m
AAGCCGGAATTGCCGGCTCCGGTTGAAGCCGTGGCCAAAGCGAGAAAATTTGCCGCAGCCAAAGCGAGAAAATTTGCCGTAGCCAAAGCGAGAAAACCTGCCGCAGCCAAAGCGAGAAAACCTGCCGCAGCCAAAACGAGAAAACCTGCCGCAGCCAAAGCGAGAAAACCTGCCGCAGCCAAAGCGAGAAAACCTGCCGCAGCCAAAACGAGAAAACCTGCCGCAGCCAAAACGAGAAAGACTGTCGTGGCGAAAAAGAGAAAGCCTGCTGCAGCGACTGGGAAGAAGCTCGCCGCCGGGCGAAAGACAGGAACGAAAGCCCGCAAGCGGGCGTGACGATGGTCCGCCCCACCGCGACAGCTAACCGCGTCTACATTCTCGTTTGGCGAAAAATCGTCTTCTCATGAACTGGCCTAATTAAGACGAAAGGCCAATCGCGGTTCGGAACAGTACCAGCCAATGAACTCGTCGATGGCATGACCGTATGATTCTTGGGAACTGGCGGCGGCGAGCGAGTGAACAACTGCATTCTTCGACTGCTCCAAGTCGGGCAGGCGAAGTATTGTCTTAGCCTTGGAGCGCTTCGATGTCTCTCGACGTGCCATACTGGCGGCCTCCCACGCCGCAGTCAGTATGGTCGGTCAGTTGGGGACTGATGGTCTCGAAGCCGGTTTCTGGCCAAGTTCCGGTGGGCCGATCACACATCCACAATCCGTGATCGACCTTCCGGAGTCCTCTTTCCTGACGAAAAACATACAATTCATGCTAAGCCCTGTTTTCATCAACTGACAGTCGAGTTCTGTATTGTCCGTTATCCGTCCGGAATTGTTGGTAAGCAGTGAGCGAAGTGGAAAGACCGTTTCCTGTCACCGTCAGCTACCGCAGCTTTGCGTATTCAGCCTTGGCTGCCTGCAGAATGGGAACATCCTCCTGCGCAAGTACCCGAACCGGCATCGCCGGCAAAGTGAATACGCTTATCACCGCGATCCACGCTAACATTTTCGATTTCATAGTCTCCTCCGTCGTGCGTCCCGGCAGGTGTCCTGCTGGGTTTTTCGCTCTCATATAGGTAGGCGCAAACGGGGGTATAGAGCAACAGCAACAAGCACAACACCTTTCCCACTATATCGTTACCGACCTCGGCACGTTGGACGGCGGAACCTTTAGCCAACCATTCTTTATTAACAGGTATGGTCTGGTGAGTGGCTCGTCGAACCTCCCGGACGGCAATCAGCACTCAGTCCTTTGGCTGGGGAAGCTGAAGCTCGACATCGGCGCGCCCGGACTTGGGGGACCGAACAGCATCGCGTTTGGCGATAACGACAGATTCCAGTCCGCCGGTGAAGCTGAAACCTCTAATCCGGATCCCAACGGTGAAGATTTTTGTGGATTCGGTACCCACCTCAGCTGTCTACCTTTCCTGTGGCAGGACGGGGAAATGATTCAGCTCCCGACACTGGGTGGCAACAATGGCGCGGCAACGGCGATTAGCAATCGGGGAGAAGTGGCCGGATTTGCGGAGAACTCGATACCGGACCCAGGCTGCCCATCTCCCCAAGTTCTCCACTTTGAGCCCGTCGTCTGGGAAAAAGGAGTGATTCACGAACTGCCTACGTATGGGGGCGATCCAGATGGCATCACCTACCTGATCAACGACAGCGGCGAGGTTGTCGGCGGGTCGGGCACTTGTGCAACCTTCAACCCGAATGTCCTCAATAACCTTTTGCCGGTTCATGCCTTGCTCTGGGAAAAAGGCAAAGCGATTGACCTCGGCAATCTCGGCGGCCAAACGGGACAGGCGGGTCGAGCGGAAACCCATGGTTCAGCTTGTCGGCAAGCTTTTGCGCCTCGGCCACATCGCCGGCGCGTGCGAATGCAATCGCAGCTAGGATCATTTGGTCGCGACCGGCTTTCAGCGCCAGGCCGTCGTTTGCCTGTTTGCGTGCCAGTTCGCGATTGCCAAACTCGCCTTCGCGGGTCGCCGCCTGCAGCATGATGGACGCAACCAGCTCCGTGTTTGGCACCTCTTTTGCCTGCTGTCCAGCCCTTTGCATCAGGTCACGGGCCTTGCTCAGATCTCCTCGATAAGCTGCCGTCTCCGATTGGGCCATCAACATCGGCGCTGCGTCTTCCGGCCTTCCCACGGCCCACTCCGCCTGCTGCTGCATGGCGGCTTCATCGTGCTGGAGAAAGGCAACGTAATACCGCTGCTCGTGAAACCATTCGTTGTCCTTGTGAAGAGCAACAGCCTTGTCATAGGCAGCTTTCGCTTCATCCAGCCGCTCGATGGCGAAATAACCATTCAGCAGTTGTCCGTAGCCCGCACCGGACTCAGGATTCAGCCGTAGCGCCTGCTGGGCAGTTTCCAGCACCTTGTCGTATTCCGCCATCAGCCACCTGGTTGAGCGGCAGGTTCGCGTAAGGAACATAGTCGTCCGGATACGCGGCGATCCACTCGCGATAGATTTGGTTTGCCTTAGGCAGCTCTCCCGTAGCGAAGCTGTAATAAGTGGTTTCGATGTAGTAACGTTCCCGCTCGCTTATGCGGTCGCGCAACTCGAAAGCCTTAGTGAAACTCTGCTGCGCCATGCTGGCCTCGCCAACGTTCTGGTAAGCCATTCCCAGCGAGGCATAGGCACGCGTGAAATTGGGGTCCAGTTCCACCGCGCGCTAGTGCAACGGTATGGAAGCTTCATCTCCCTTCTGCCACTGCAAGGCCCGGCCTTCGGTGAAGGCCTGCAGGGCCTCCAGTGAGGAAGTGGTCGCTTGGTACAGCGGCTTGTTGTAACGCTGCAACGAAACCAGCGACTCGCCCAGCTTCTCGCGAAGCTCGTCGCCTGCCTGTCCTAGACGCTTCAGCACCGCATCGCGATTTTCAGCCTCGGATGCCACACTCGCCAGAGAGTCGCCGGTGTGGCAGTCAAGCGCGCGCAATCCGATCATGTAATGCATGCCTACGCTGCTGATCGACCCGCTCAGCAGCACGTTGCTGTTGCTGCGCAGGCAGACGTCACGCGCCGTGTCCGTGTCGAGGCGCGTGTTCGGAGCCCGATCATGAGCTTTAGCGTGGACCGCACCCTCTGATCCGGAAGCAGTCTCACGTGTAGCGACTGCTCCAGTTGGATCGCCAGCGCCTGCTTCAACGTCCCGTCGAACACGCTCTCGCCGGTTGTGTTGGTAAAGTCGGCGAGAACGATGGTGTCCTTTTCCGTGAGCGCTGGCTGGCGAATGGAGCGCCACTTAAGAAAACCGATGATCCCTGCCACTACTACCAGTGCCAGGACCGGCGTCAGGATCCTCCACAATTGCCACCGCGGAGCGGCCGCGACGGTCTTGTGCGAAGCGTTAGACGCAGACGGCGCTCCCGCCGAAGAACCTGAGGACGTGAACCCCCGCTCAGCGGCGCAGCTTGCACTGCTAGTCAGTGCGAGGTTTATTTCTGAATCCCGCTTCAATCGCTGCAACTCGACCCGTATATCTGAGGCATGCTGATACCTCAGTTCGCGCTTCTTTTCCAAGGTCCGATGGATGATCTCCTCGAGTCGTCCGGGGAGCGCCGGGTTCAACTGCGATGGCGGGACAGGTTGTTCGTGCAGAATCGCCCCGCAGATCTCCCCTGAACTGCTGCCGTTGAACGGCATCTTTCCCGTGGTCATCTCATACAGGACTGCCCCGAAAGAAAACAGGTCGGTGCGCGCATTCAACTCGCGCGCTCGAACCTGCTCGGGAGACATGTAGGCGACCGTTCCCAGCATCGCCCCGGGGCTGCTCAGTTGATGGGCGTCCGACGGCGCAATCATCGTCTCCGAACTATCGGATGGTGCGCGAGCCGTCGTCACCTTCGCCAATCCGAAGTCCAGGACCTTGGCGTGCCCGCGCTTGGTGACAAAAATGTTGGCCGGCTTGATGTCGCGGTGGATGATACCCGCGGCGTGGGCGGCATCCAGCGCGTCGGAGGTCTCAATGCCCAACGAGACACTCGTGTCCGCCTCCACGGGCTTGCCGGCGATGTAGTGCTTCAGCGTCACCCCTTCTAAGAATTCCATCGCAATGAAAGCGTGGCCCTCAATCTCGCCGATGTGGTAGAGAGTGCAGATGTTGGGATGGTTCAGCGCCGAGGCGGCACGGGCTTCGCGCCGGAAACGGGCTAGCGCAGCGGGGTCTTGCGCTACATCTGGAGGGAGGAACCTTGAGTGCGACAAAGCGGCCGAGACGCACGTCCTCGGCTTTGTACACCACTCCCATGCCGCCACCACCCAACTTCTCGATGATGCGGTAGTGTGAGATTACCTGGTCGATCATTGGCCCGCAGTGTGATCTTAGGGTCGTATCGGACCCTCAAAACTTTCAGGATATTCGCTCCTCAGGACGGATGACGGACAATCCAGAGTTAATGCCCCCACGACGGACTCTCAACGGCGCGGGCCCGAAGTCCTGTTCTGGTCCATCACGTTATTGGTGAGATCCGGCTGCGGTACATGTCCCGAGGCCGGTTTCGGGCCGCGACATGAAGCGCTGGATCGCCCGAGGATTACTTTCGCGTTGCCGACGAGCCGGAAGTTGCCGACCATCCACAGGCTCAACCCGGCCCAAGGGTCTGATGGTGATACGGACGGTGCCGTTCAATGAGGGACATGAACGGCACTTTCTTCAGCGACGGCGGGGTTTCGCATCCACCGTGGCTATTGCTTCTCGTCGATAAGCGTCGAGACTCTTCCTGTTTGTTTATTGTCGGAGACGGTGGTCATTTTCTTTCCATCGGGCGAAACTGTAATTTTTTGGGCACTGTAAATCTTGCCATCGCGGTTATAGGTCACTTCAATAGCGCGGTCTCCCAGCTTCTTCAGCGACACGGTTTCGTTCGCATAAATACCTTTCACCGGGTACTCTTTGCCATCGAACTTGGCTTCCCAGCTCTCGCCGGTCGGGGTGGACATGCTCAGCCCATCGCTCCCGCCTTTCCAGGTAGTAGTGAGCCCTGCCGCGTCTTCACTGACGTTCTGGATGCGCCAGGAACCGGAGATTGCACTCGAACCCGCAGGCCCCTTGGAAACTCGGGTCCACTTGCTTTCCGCCTTGAAGGGCTGGCTACCGTCAGCGGGATAGTTTGTGCTTGAAACGGTCAGCATCTTCCCATCGGTTGAGGCGGTCCTGGTCTGTTCAAACGCTGGCTTGCCGGCTTTCTTGCCGGTGGCGTGAAGCGTGTTCGCGTCCACAACCTGCACCGCGATCGTGTCGTACGGCTGGCCAGTGACAGGTTGGTCCTGACCGTCCGCCTTCACGTTGATTTTTGGGACGCAACTTTCGCAGTCGTACATCCCATTATTGACCGAAAATACGTAGGGCTTTTGCGACAGCTTGGACTCCGCCATGTTGGTCTTCCAAGTACCGTCAAATGGGCTTTGGGCAAACAACATTACAGGCAGAACCCACATAACAACGCATAGCAACTTCTTCATGCTGATCTCCTGATCCGCTAATTTTTGTCTGATTTCCCAACGACCATACTATACACTCCGCGAGGAGTCGAGCTAGGTGGATGCTCTAAGGATATACCGCTCTTTGCGCTGCTAGACCCTTTTGGAATTCCTCGTGGAATCACGGGCAACCATGAAGTTATGGCTAGGATGGACTGGCGACTTCCGGCGACGCGGGCCAGAAGTCCTGTTGGAGGAAATGTGGTGTTACGGAGCGCTGCTTGGGTTCCGTTCTCCTCGAAGCCCGTTTCCTGTTAAACCACTTTTCAAGGGAGAGGGTGGGCAGAAATGTCCACGAATAATCGCTGCTGCCGGTTGACCGCACGGTTGGTACCGAAAAAACGCTCAAACGTAATTTTCGGCCAGCATCTGAGCGGCGCTTTGGTCCAGTTGTTCGGCACGCCGCACCTCTTCGAAGCGCGCCAGCAAGTCCTCGGGCCGCAGCCGCCGTTTTTCGGCGCCTTGAAAATCGTGGATCATCTGGCCACGGTGCATCATGATCAAACGGTCTCCTAAACTTGCCGCCTGGTGCATCGAGTGGGTCACCATCAAGGTAGTAAGCTCGCCGCGCGCGATTACATGCTCGGTCAGCGCGATGACCAGGTCCGCGCTCTTGGGATCGAGGGCGGCGGTGTGCTCGTCCAGCAGCAGCAGTTCAGGACGCAGCCAGGTGGCCATGAGCAGCGTGAGCGCCTGCCGCTGACCTCCTGAGAGACTCCCGATTGCGTTCCCCAGCCGGTCTTCAAGCCCCATATTCAGCCGGGCGACCTCGTCCCGCATTCTTGCCACAAGCGATCCTTGTAAGCCCCAGCCGAGCCCGCGGCCACGGCCGCGCTGGGCAGCAAGACTGAGATTTTCCTGGATGGTGAGACTGGGTGAAGTGCCGCTAAACGGATTCTGAAACACGCGCCCGATCAGCTCGGCGCGGGCGGTCGCGTGGCTCTTTGGCGCACATCACGTCCCGACTGGCTACGAATTCTTCGGGCTCTTCACAGAGTCTTTGTTCTGGGGGCTTGGTTTTTCCTGTCTCTCCTGGGTTCTCTACATTGCCTTGGAGCCCTATGTGCGCCGCCGCTGGCCTGTCACGCTGGTCTCCTGGAGCCGCTTGCTGGCCGGAGACTTTCGAGATCCACTGGTGGGACGCGATGTGCTTTTCGGTTGTCTTTTTGGGGCGTTTTCGATCGCTCTCGTAAGACTGGGATGGTTTGTTCCCTCCTGGTTCGGCTATGCTCCGGTACAGCCATATGAGGGTCCGCAGTGGCAGTTTCTGGGCGCGCGCACGATCATTGCTGCTATATCGGGCGGCTTGAGCGGTGCGCTTTTTATCTCGCTTGCGTTCCTGTTTGTCCTGTTCCTACTCCGGGCCTTGCTGCGCAAGGAGTGGGCGGCAGCGGTCGTATGGGTCCTTCTCTTCACGATCTTCGTGGCAGCGGGGAACCGCTCATCTCCTCCCGTTGTGTTGGTGACCTGGCTGATTGGTAATAGTCTGGCGGTGTTTCTGCTGATCCGCTTTGGCTTGCTGGCTTTCGTGGCTTCACAGTTCTTCAACAATCTCCTGGCGAACTTTCCCCTAACCACCCAAATGTCCTCCTGGTATGCCGGCCTCAGTCTGGCCGGGATTCTACTCATGGCCGCGATGGCGTTCTACGGCTTCTACACCTCCCTGGGTGGCCGACCGGTTTTCGGAGGCGCCGTGCTCGAGGAGTAAGCTGCCGCGGGAGATGGCTCCTCACTCGTCGCGAAGTGCAGAGCTTTGTCGTAAGGTTTCCCAGTTGGCGAGTCACGAGCAAATCGGCAGTTATCGGCGATCAAACAGCGACTCGCACCGGAAAGCAACCCACACCGGAGGATGGCCCCGAAAGTTCCCCCGAAGTCTTCTTGTGGGCCACCACTCCGTCAGGTGCCTTCTAGTTCCAGCCCGAGGTTGTCATTCACCGCCTGGCTGAGTTTCTGCTTGCAGCCGAGATAGCGTTCCGTTGTCTGAACCGAGGCATGCCCAAGCAGAAACTGAATCTGTTCAAGTTCTCCGCCCGCCAAATGGCATAACCGTGCACAGGTGCGGCGCAAGTCATCGGGAGCAAGGGTCCCTGATGCCGGCACGCTTCGCAGCCGCTTTCACAATGTGCCAAATCGCCTTGGGCGTGATTCCATCACCCCAGATATTCTCTAGCCGACTTACTCGCCGGAAGATCACGCCACCATCGATAGCAGCCGCCGTTGTCCACTCATCGACGGCGCGTTTCGCCCACACTGGAACCGGAACGGTGCGGATATGTTTTCCTTTGCCAATCAGATCGGCGATTACCCAGTGCTCCTCTCGAACCTGGAGATCTTCCATTCTGAGTCCAACCAATTCGGCTCGTCGCAGTCCGCATCCGATGAGCAGCGCCAGTATCGCCCGATCACGTTTGCCTCGAAGGCTGCCTGACGGTAATCCGCCGAGCAAGGTCTTGGACTGTTCGACGGTCAACCAATTGCCAATACGAACACCAAGTCGCTTTGCCCCTTTGACGCGGCGGATTCCCGCAGCCAGTTCCGGGCTCAGAAGACCAGTGTCGGACGCTTCATAGGCGAGTCGCCTCACGGCGGCCAAGCGCACATTGATGGTTGACGGTGCGAGGTTCTTCTGTTCGAGGAAGAAGCGGTAGCGAAGTACAACAGTTAGATTGAAGGCCAATCGCGGTTCGGAACAATACCAGCCGATGAACTCGTCGATGGCATGACCGTATGACTCTTGCGAACTGGCCGATGCGAGCGAGTGAAGAACCGCAACCATCGACTGCTCCAAATCGGGCAGGCGAAGTATTGTTTTAGCCTTAAAGCGCTTCGATGTCTTTCGACGTTCCATACTGGCGGCCTCCCAGGCCGCGGTCAGTATGGTCGTTCAGTCGGGACTGATGTTCTCGCAGCCGGTTTCTGGCCAAGTTCCGGTGGGCCGATCACACATCCACAATCCGTGATCGACCTTCCGGAGTCCTCTTTCCTGACGAAAAACATACAATTCATGCTAAGCCCTGTTTTCGCCAACTGAGCTACCTTCCGTAGAGCCCGTGATCCAGGCACAATCCCAACAGTCGACGCTAATCGGCCCCCGCGGGGTTCACTTCGACTGCAACTGACTGACGGCTAAGTGACCGGTTCAGTAAACTCTGCGCCCTCACCGGGGGTCTATCTGACGGCGATTATTTGGCTGCGGTAAGCCTCAACACGATGACCTGAAAGACCCATCGCGCTGCCCTTTCACTCAGGTTTCCCGGTGTAGTGTTGTTCGCTGTGCACATCGGCGTGGTCTTCTAAGGACTCCAGGTGAGTCATGACCTCGGCGGGCATCCCTAGTTCGGCCGGCAGTCGTTCTTCCAGAATTGTTGCGAGGCGGTGGGCCTCGGTGACCGATGTCAGGCGCGGGAACAACAAGTGTACTTCGATGATCTGGCGGTATCCGGTGGTTCGGAAGCGTACGCCATGGTATTGAATGCTCAGTTCCGCACAAATTGCATCCAGCTTGTCCCGAATTTTCCGACCGGCTTTCGGATCGGAATAATCCAGAAGCCCGACTGCCGAACGCCAGACCAAGTGCCCTCCCGACCAGAGGATATTTGCGGCGACAGCGATGGCCACCAGCGGATCGAACGGTTTCCAGTGCGTCAGTAGCACCAGCCCTAGTCCTCCCACAACGCCAAAGCTGGTCCAGCTATCGGTCAAGACGTGTTTGCCATTGGCTTCGAGAATGAGTGAATTGGTCCGCCGGCCGGTGCGCAGGAGATAGTAACCGAGACCCGCATTGAGAATTCCAGCCATCAGGATCAGCAATACGCCCGTTCCCAGGTGCTCCAGTTGTAGCCCGGCGATCCACCTCCGGATTGACTCAAAGAGAATCGCGATCGCGGCCACCACGATCATTGCTCCTTCAAATCCAGCGGAGAAGAAAGTGATCCGTTCGTAACCGAAGAGGAATTGAGGGGAAGCTGGTTTTGTGCTGAGTCGAAGACTAAAACCAGCAAACCCCACGGCTATCGCGTGGATGACTGACTCGGCCGCATCGGAAAAAATAGCCGCCGAATGTGTCATGAAGTAGGCCGTTGTCTTACCGATCAGCATCACCAAACCAAAAATCAGGGAGAGACGCATGGCGAAGCGAGCATCGTGCAACTCCCGTTCGTCTCTCCGTGGTGCGGGGCTAACCGTGGCTTGCGTAGGCACCCTCTGTGTCCCTAGATCAGAAGCTTGGTATTTGGCACATAGTCCCACAGAAATCGCACTGGAAGATGTGATGTAGCTCACGCACCCAGCCCGGTGGGCTTGTTGATTCTGAACGAGTGGTTGGCTACTCTTCCATAGCCGGATTGTGGACGAGTAGCCCGTCACTCGGGTGTAACCAATGCAGTGCCTCCGGCACTCATGGATCGTCGGGATGCGCCCTTTGCCCAGTCCAGAACCGCCGGAGCGAAATACATTGGTGCGGCGCCAATCTCCGGCAGCTTGCGCCACTCCCGCTTGCCGCTTTCGCTTTCCGCCGGCGTCAACCATGAAGGCGATGGAGGTAGAGCCACCTCGGATTTCGACGGCACGCCAGATGCTACGGACGAAAACAATACGCTCTAATAAGACCTGTGCTCCTGGTCTCCGCCGACGTCCAAGCACCACCAACTATTCGTCGAAATCGCCGGGCTGATCACGGAGCCCATTCCTAACGCGTTGAACTATTTCAATTCACGTCCGATTTCCTGCCATCGCGCACCGGTGATCCAGCGGACATTCGCAACGAGGGACTGGTACTCGCAGTCATTCACTTTCACCATCATCGACCTTTGCTCGCCTGCTTCGTTCCAGACGAAACGCACTGGGTGCTTTGGTCTGAGCCTTTCGGTCGCGCGCGACACGGGTCCTGGCATCATTTCGGTCGCGACCAGTACTTCCGGCCGGCTCTTAGACGTATCCGGCATCATGCTTCGGGCATAGCTACAGCCGGACCGCGGCCCTTGAAGCAGATCCGATTCTTTTTCTGTCCTGGCGTTGAATTCGAATGCGACAAGCTGGTCGGCGTGAACCCTGATAGATGCATCTGCGATTTGGCCCGACACAGGGCGCGATACGAAGGCGATCTTGAGCCGCTGATCCGATTTCAGGCCGAGAGAGCCGGAGACGTATTGCACCGTCCAATTCCGTCGCGGAAAAGATTGCTTAGCATTACCGGACGTGCGGGCTGATTGCATAATCTCCGGACTGTGATTCTCAACCGACGCCGTTTCGCCGCGTCGCTGCGACGCACCGACAGCGGTGAATAGGGCGGCAAAAATAATCGGTACGACAAGCCGCGTTCGGTATCTCATGGGGTCACCGGAACTCCCACGGCGGTTTCAAGCTGCGCGAGGTTCGTCAGGTAAGTCGCGAGTTGCTGGCGATAGGCAAGTTGCGTGGCGCGGTAGGTCCGCTCCGCGTCCAGGAAGTCGAGGATCGAGGCTGCTCCGTTTCGAAATGAGAACTCCTCAATGTCGAGTGATTCCTTCGCACGCGAAAGGTACGTTTGCTCGTAGAGTCTGACCCGTTCACGGCTCGATTCGAAGGAAGCGTAGGCAGTCTCGACATCCTGCAGGACCTGGTTTCGGGCAGCCTGGGCAAGAAACCGTGCCCTGAGCTGTTCTGACTTGGCGCGCGCGACCTCCCCCTGATTTCGGTTGAATATCGGCAGGGAGATTGAGGCAATGCCCATTCCCATCGCGTTCGAGACGCTGCCTTTCGGATAGAAGGGCTGGAACCAGCGAGACCCGCCGATCTCATTGCCGGTGTGGAGAAAGGACGTGCCGATCGTTGGATCGGGCCACCGGTTGGCCTTTGCCAAACGGAGGTCGGCGAGTGCCTTTTCACGACCTGTCTCGGCAGCCTTCAGGTCGGGACGGTTGGAGAGCGCTAATTGCTGGAGTTCCGAGAGGCTCTTTTCCAGGGGAATCGCCCGCAGGTCTCCCAGGACATCGAACTCCTGTGGCAGATTGGAGGGGCCGACCAAAGCTCGGAGCGTGGCCTTCGACGTTTTTAATGCCAGCGTCGCGTCGTCAACGTCAGTCTGAAATTGCAGCATCTGGATCTCGATCTTGAGAAAATCCGCCCGCGATATCTCGCCTTGTTCGAGCATCAGCCTGTTCAGATCGACAACTTTCCCATAATTTGAGAGGTTGGCCTGGGCGAAATCCAGATCGGATTTCGCCTGCAGGGCGGCGATGAAGGCCTGCCGCAGGTTGAAAACCAGGGTTCGGCGGGCGTCCACAAAATCGGTCTGGGAGATGGCAGTCGCAAGTCGGGCGCTCTGAAGTCGAGCCGGCCGCTTTCCACCAATTTCGAATTCCTGGTATATGCCGGCCGTTGCCGAAGTCGTATCGTTTTGAAATGTTGGATTCGGCCGCAAGCCGGCGGTGATTTCGCCGGCGCGGCTGGATTCTACGCTTTGGGCCTGCGCCCGGAGCGTCGGATTTGCGCTTAGGAATTGGTCCCGAATCTGCTCCCATGTGAAGCTCTGCTGTTGGGCCCATCCAGCGCTGCAAAGGCAAGCAGCCATCACTACGGCAAAGAGCAGGGATTTGCCGGATCGCATACACAACGCACACTGACGATTCAGCACTTTCTGAAGCCTCCTCACACTTCTGTGGCCTCAGTGGTCACCAACCCGAGGCTCGCTACAACCGGAATCACAATCAAGATGGCCAGTGAGGTTGTAATCATTCCTCCCACGACAACCCGCGCCAGCGGTTGCTGCGCCTGGGCCCCGATCCCATGCGAAAGCGCGGCAGGCAGCAGGCCAAGGCCGGCAGCCAAACAAGCCATCAGCACGGGACGCATTTCACCTACGCTGGCGCGGATGATGGAATGCTTAAGTCCGTGCTCGTGCGCTTCGGCGCGACGGATGCCGGCCACGAAGACCAACCCGCCCAGGGTTGCAACGCCAATGACCGAGGCGAAACCAACCGCCGCAGAAATGCTGAAAGGTGTGTGCGAGACCAGCAGCGCCAGCACACCGCCAGCAATGCCGAAGGGCAGCACCGAGAGCACAGCCAATGCATCGCGGATGGAATTGAACGAGACGTAGAGCAAGGCGAGGATCATGCCGACGGTGATCGGAATGATGATCGCGAGGCGTTGCTGCTCCTTACGCAGGCTGTCGTATTCGCCGGCCCATTCGTAGTGATAGCCCTCGGGTAGTCGAACGGAGCGATCCAGCTTCGATTGGGCCTCCTGGATGGTGCTCGCGAGATCGCGGCCCCGGACGCTGAATTTGATCGGGATATAACGACGGCCGTTTTCGCGATAGACCATGAACGCGCCCTCGCGAAATCCGATCTCCGCCACTTGCCCCAGCGGCACCCGGTTGCCATCGGGAGTGGACAGGAGGATGTTTTTCATGGCGTCTGGGTCCTGGCGATACTCCGGCTTGTAACGAACGACAAAATCAAACCGCCGGTCGCCTTCGAGAATCTGCGTTGCCGCTGCGCCGCCTATTGCCGCCTGCACAGCCGCGTTAATGTCGGCGGCCATCAGCCCATACCGGCCTGCCTCGGCCCGATCAATGGAGATAACCAGGTTCGGCTGTCCGGTTTCTTTGAAAATCGCGAGGTCAGCGATGCCAGGAACGGTTGCCATTACGTCTTGTATTCGCGCAGCTGTCTTCGCCAGCACGTCGATGTCGTCACCAAAGAGCTTGAGAGAGTTCTCGCCCTTGACGCCCGACATAGCCTCCTCAACGTTGTCCTGGATGTTTTGCGAGAAATTGAAGGCGATGCCGGGGTAACGCTGGAGGGCCTCGTTCATCTTTTGGACCAGTTCGTCCTTGTTGTGGACCGTCTTCCACGACGACGGTGGCAGTAAATCGACCTGAAACTCGATGTTGTTGAAGGTTGTCACGTCGGTGCCGTCATCGGGTCGGCCGACATGCGAAACGACCTGTTGCACTTCCGGGAAAGACCGCAGAATCCCACGCATCTCGTCCGCCAAATGGGTGGCGTAGTCGAACGACACATCCTGCGGCAGCGTGGCACGAATCCAGAGATTCCCCTCCTCCAGCTTGGGCATGAATTCGCCTCCAATCGCCCAAAACAAGCCCGGCGAGACCAGCAAGAACAGAATGACAATCGGAACCACGAATCTGCGGCTCCACATCATGCGAATCAGCAGCCGTTCGTAGCGATGCTTCAGCCAATGCACCAAACGAGTGTCGGCTGCGTGTCCGCTCCGAAGACGGCGGTAGGAGGCAAGGACAGGTGCGAACACCAACGCGAAGATCAGCGCGCCGGTTAGCGCAAACCCGTAGGTGACCGACATCGGCGCGAAGATGCGACCTGGCACGCCCTGCATCGTGAACAGCGGCAGGAAAGCAACCAGGATGATGAGGGTGGAGAAGAGGACTGGCTTGGCGGCTTCGGCAGTGGCTTCAGCGATGACATCGAGCCGGTTTTCGTCGGTCGTAGCCTCGTGCATCCGCCGGTAGATGTTCTCCAGCACCACGATGGCAGAATCAACGATGATGCCGAAATCGATTGCGCCGATAGAAATTAGGTTTGCCGAACGGCCGGTGGCCGACATTAGCCCGAAGGCGAAGAGGACCGCAAAGGGGATGGTCAGGGCAGTTGCTAAAGCAATCGGCACATCGCCGAGGAAGATCAGGAGCAACAGCGTGACCAGCGCCAGGCCGGTCAGCACGATATGCAACACTGTTTCTGTCGTGGTGTTGATGAGCGCCGTGCGGTCGTAGATCGTGTCAATCTTCATTCCACGAGGAAGAAGTCCTCCATTCAGCGCCCGAACCTTGCTCTTCAGGCCTGCGAGAGCGGGCAACGACTGTTCACCTCGTTGTAGCAAGACGATGCCTTCCACAATGTTGCCGTCTTCATTCCGCCCAACTCTGCCTAAGGGCGGCTGATAACCATCGTGCACATTGGCAATGTCGTGGAGGAAGACAGGTGCGCCGTTGCGCTCCGCGATGAGCACGGCGCCCATCTCCGGGATGCTCTTCAACAGTCCCAGTCCGCGCACGTTGACGTTTTGCTCGCCGACCTGCAGGTAATTGCCACCGGCGTTTTGATTGCTTGAGGCGATTGCCGTTAGCACCTGCGGCAGGGTGACGTTGTATTGCAGCAGCTTCTGTGGGTCAATCTCGGCCTGGTATTGCTTTGTAGTGCCACCGAACGTGGTCACGTCGATAATTCCCGGCACGTCCTTCAGCTCGCGGCGTACAAACCAGTCCTGCGTCGCCTTGATCTCATTCAGGCTGTAGTCCTGGCCCTTAAGCTGATAGCGATAAATCTCGCCGATTGCCGACCACGGCGAAAGCTGCGGTTGTAGGTTCTGCGGCAATGTGACTGTTTGCAGACGATTGAGAACTTCCTGCCGGTCGCGGAAGTATTCGGAATCGAAATCGAAGTACAGCTTCACATCGCTCAGTCCGAAAAGGCTGATGGAACGCACGTACTGCAGCCGCGGAATCCCGTTCAGGGCAGTTTCAATGGGGACGGTGACCTGCTGCTCCATCTCTTCCGCCGACCAGGAAGGGTTTTGCGTGATTACCTCAACCAGTGGCGGCGACGGATCGGGATAGGCTTCGATATCGAGACGCACGAGCGCCCAAATTCCGGCGGCCAGCCATGCTGCCATGCCGATCAAGGCGATTACCCGATAGCGGAGGACGGTGCGGACTAGACCACGCATCACTCGCTCGGCCCTCCCTTGAGGAGTTCTGCGCCGTCCGCCGCGACCTCGTCGCCGGCATGCAAGCCACTTAGAATCTCGACACTTCCATCGACTGTCTGCCCAACCGTTACGGTATGCTGTTCCGGCTTGCCCACATTCTTGACGAACACAGTTGCCGCGTTGCCCTCGCGAATGATTGCTGCCGCCGGAACCACAAGAGCCTGATGCGTTCCCGCCTTGACGTGAATGTCCGCGAACATCTCGGGCTTGAGCCGCTGATCGGGATTGGGAAGGGCCACCCGGACTTTCAGAGTTCGGGTTGTCGGGTCGAGTGTCCCAGAAAGAGCGTCGATGTGGCCGGTCCATTGCTGGCCGGAATATGCCTGCAGCGTGACCGTGACCGGCTTGCCGCGACCTACCTTGGCAACATCCCTTTCATAAACGTCACCGATAATCCAGACGGTGCTTAGGTCCGCGATGGTGATGAGCGGATTCGCCGATTCCAGAGACTTGGAGAACTCACCCGGCGCAGCGCTGACATCCAGAACGACGCCGCTAGCCGGAGATGTCAGCGTCACGCGGTCCGTCGTGACGGAAAGACTGACGTTTAGCAGCTCTAGGCGCTGCTTTGCCCGAGTTAGTTCCGCGCGAGCAGCATCCGCTTGGGCACGCGCGTCGATGTAATCCTTTTCCGCGGCGGCGCCATGTTCGAACAGCACCTTCTGCCGCTCCATGGCGCGTGTTGCACGCCCCGCTTCGATGTTGGCTTTTGCGAAATCTGACTGCGCACTGGCAACATCACTGCTCCTCAAACTAGCGACCGTTTGTCCTCGGCGGACGTGGTCACCCGGCTTGACCTCAATCGCTACTACACGGCCACTTGCAGGCGGAAAAATCCGTACCACCTTCGTTGGATCCGCCTGGACTTTCGCGGCGAGATCAAGCATTTCCGGAACGGTTTGCTGGGCGACCTTGACGTAATGAACTGGGGCTCCAGCCGGCTGGTTGTTGGGTGGAGTCTGCGCCGAATCCTGCTGGGGCTGAGTGCAGCCCACCAGTAAGAGCACTCCCCCGAGCGCGACGATCAATGCGTCAGGCAGAAAAAGATGTCGATGTAGCTTCATAATTCAATTTCTTTGTCAGAGAGCCGAGCCCCGGCCCTCGAAAGGCAACGTGACATAGCCACGCGACAAGACGGAGTCGCGCCTCTCGCAGCGAATTACCCGAAAAGGCAATAAAAGTGGTTCCGCATGGTCTTACATAGGCCTGCGGCCTGATTTGGTTTACAGAGACTGAAACAGAGGAGGGACTCGGGAAGAATTCGATGCGACGGCCTGCAATCTGAGGGTTACTACGAAGGGAAGAGCATGCTTGCGGGCGAAGGTAGAACGGTACGGCGACGGGCGACCCGTCAAGATCGCGATTTTAGAACCACGCTGCGGTGGCAGACAGACCGTCGGACTGTCTGCTCGCTGAGAAGGAGACTCCAGCCCTTCAGAGTTTCCATTGTCAGCGGATGGGAAATCCTCGCTTCGGACTTTGCGAAAGCCGCCGCGTCCGTCATTCAGCCATACCTGGAGACGTTTGTGAGTGAACGGCTGCTCAACGACGATGTCGGTCGCGCCGTCGCCGTTGACGTCCAAAGCCGATATTGCCAGTGTGGTTTCGTTCGATTCGAAAGTGAGGATAGTATTGCTGCGGCTTGTGAAATGGAGCTCTATTTTGCGGGAGCTGCTCTGAGGCCGAAGCCAGCCGTAATCGACAAGGACGGCGCCGTCGGGTTTGTTATCTCCGTCGAAGTCGGCAGCGGCGAGCGTCTGGCTGAACGGCGCCCCGAGGTTCAGGGGCGCTGTGAGATTCACCCGCGCCAGCGCACCGCGGAACCCGTCTTGCGCCCAGAGGGACGATGCCGTCAGAGCCAGGGCAGCAACAATGATCGTGAGAGTGAGGGATCGCGCCTTCAATTTGAGCTCAGCTGTCGAATATAGATTCTCGGAAACGCCTTTGCAAGCTTCGATGCTTCGGGAGTGCCGAATCTATCCGTCCGGAGACTCCGGCTGCGGCATAGATGGCTCTCGTAGCCGCAGCTGACAAACGGCGAATGTTCGTCGCGATTCACAGCTAACGACAGCGTTGACGGATCGTTACCGAGAAAACGCGCTAGCATCCATCGACTCCGAGTTTCCTACTCCATCCGTTGTCCACATCCGAGTCAGTTGATGAAAAATCGCTATTCTCGTGAACTGGCCTAATTAAGACGAGGCCGACCTGGAAGGGTATCTTGGCTGTCCAGAGAATTATTCCCGAGTCTCGGGCGACCGTGACTGTATGTGCCAGGACGGAACTCCCATCGACGCGGGGCCAGAAGTCGGCTTCGAGGAAATGTGGAGTTATGGAGCGCTGCTTGCGCTCCGATCTCCTCGAAGAGGGTTTCTGGACCGCGAGGACAAAGCGCTGATGGGCTCCCGGATTACTTCCGCATTGCTGACGACTCGCCTAGAACCTTCTCTTTCGCTTCTGACAACCTGTCTGAGGACTTGGGTGCCGCGCCGAGATCTGGCGCTAACTTTCTACTCAAAATATATATTCGCAGAAACGGGATGAGGGGTTCCGAAAGAAAAGTGAAGAGGCAGCAGACAAGACCGGCGCAATCCTTTGGTGCGGAACGGCTCGCACTAGCATCGCCATTACGATGAAATGTGCAGGCCGCCTCGGAAGTCCCCACGACAGAAACGGGATTCAATGAGACTGGATGCCCATCTCCTTTCCGAGATTGAGTTGGTCGGTCTGAAATAGGGCAAGTGCTTTTTCCAGATTCGCTGCGGCGCTTGCCAGCCGACCCGAGTTGAGCGTCCTCTGTTCCAGCTTCGAGATGGCTTTGGCATCTTTGCTGACGGCAGAGTCCGATTTGGTCAACTTCTTGGTCAGATTCTTCAATCCGGCTTCCTGTGAATCCGAAAGTGATTGCCGAAAGGTTCGATTTTCGCGCTGAGCTTCGTCAACGGAATTCTGTAAGCCGGTCGCCTTGCTCGTCAAACCCTCTGAATTATTTGCGTTCGAGCCCAGTTGCTGGAGATCGTGCGCCTGCTGTCGCACGGCTTCGGTGCTCTTGATCATCAGGCGAAACTGCCCGATCTGCTCCTCGGTGGCTTGTACAGCGACGGCATGTTTGATGCCCGCCACGTCTGGATTTTCGGCTGGTGCAGATGTCCCGCCGCTGGTACCTGTGGAGGTGCCGTGCCGACCTCCGTGCTGTCCCAGGACCGCTAGCGGAAACAAGACGAGCAGCATGACAATTACAGACATACTGCAGCGCATCCGAGGTCTTCTCTCTTGCAGATTTGCTATGAAAACGAGCCTAGCGGTACTTCGTCGTAACCCGATTCGCGACAAGTTTACTCGCGGGCGCGGCAGGGAATCCGAAATCGAGAAGTCGCGTACACCGCCGCCGGAGCCGTGCGCGCGACTCTTTGCCTGATGCATCTCCAGCCGGCCTCCCAGTGTACACAGTCTAACGCCCACCAGTTGGCTGCCTCGTCCAAGGGCAAACTTATTGCTGAGGCGGACCCTGTCCTTGCGGCTGATTCTGGCCCGGTCCGCCACGGCCGTGGCCCTGGTGGCTCATCATCTCCTCATACTTCTGTTGCTGATCGGCATTCAAGATCGGCTTGATCTGGTTCGACGTGTCCAGCCGGATCTGCTGCATCCTGCTCATGCGGTCCGGCTGTGAAAGTGAGGAGTCCTCACGCAGGGGCTGCATCTGCTTCGCTTCGTTCTCCAGGATGGGCTTGATCTGTTGCTGCTGTGCATCGCTCAAGTTTAACTGCTTTGTCATACGCTGCAGCCGCTGGTCTGCCGTCATTGGCTGCCCCGGGCCGTGACCCATCTGGCCGCCACTCTGCTCCGGGCCCATCTGCGCGTAAACCGCAGTACTGACCGCAAGCACCGTGAAGATCACAGCTGCCTGTACAAAGTTCTTCTTCATCGTCCAACGCTCCTGGACACTCTTTGCATGATTAACGCCGCCACGTATGCCGTGGCCGCAGTGAGCGGCGCGTTCGACGTCAACATCGCCATCCCAAGATGTCCGAGTTTTCCCAACATCCGCATCACGGTTTTTTCATTGCAAATCGAGTGTCACAATCTGACTACGAACGATAAAACCCGATTTGCACGCATAAGTTTTCCGCGTTCTCGTTGAAAGTCATTACGGACAATCCACCCTTTGGCAAAGCCCACGAACCTTAAAGCCGTCAAGGCGATGGCCCGCGTCTTAGCCTGCTTGTACTATCGGCTGGTGAAACAGGGGCAGGTTTGGCTTGACCGCGGCACCGTGGAATTTGAGCAGCGCAGGCAGCAACGCGACCTCGCCACCCTGCAGCGCAAAGCCCGCAGCCTCGGGATGCAACTCGTGCCGACAACCTAAACCTGGCCGATCAACCCCAACGCGTCGCGGCCAACTTAACCCTCCACAAACGGAGACGGAGAAGTGTCGACCAAGATAACCGCCCCAGCTCCTAATCAAACCCAATCCCGGCCGATCGCGTCATGGGCGAGCATGAAGTTTCCGAGGAGCTGGTTTCTGGACAGTGAGATCGATGAGCCAGATTTCTAGAGTTGATTTTCAGGAATGGTCGGCATCTTCGGTCACGGTTCTCGGCCCCCGGGTCCTTGCTGACAACCGTCCGGAACAAACGTCAGATCGGCATCGTATGAACCTGCAAGGAGACCTGCGACTGTATGATCGAGGCAGAGCCATCGCTTGGCCCATCTGTCTTCCATCGTGTGTTCTACGGCCCCTCGAAACTCCGCGCCGGTTGGCGGCTGTTCATCTTCCTAGCTATCGTCATCGCGGTGATCAACGCCAGGAACCTGACGGTTCGCCGGCTGCTGCACGGTGCGGACGACACCGCCTTATTTTTCGTCCGCGAAGTGAGCGACTTTCTCATCTTCCTCCTTGCCAGTTGGATTATGGGGAACATCGAAGGCAGCACCATTGCCGATTACGGCTTGCCCTCGCGCAGGATGCTCCGCGTTCAGTTCTGGCAGGGCGTTCTGCTCGGCTTCGCGGCCATCACTGGTTTGCTGGTTGCCATGCGAGTCGTTGGAGTCTTCTATTTTGGAAGCATCGCACTGCACGGCGCCGACATCTGGAGGTGGGCCATCGTCTACGTGTTCGTCTTCATCCTCGTCGCTCTGCGGGAAGAGTTCCGAGCTCGTGGATACGGACCATTCACGCTCTCGGCAGGCATCGGTTTCTGGCCCGCCGCAATTCTCTCGGCCGCATTTTTCGGCTACTCTCACCACGGCAACTCTGGAGAGGATTGGGTCGGATTGTTTAACGCCGGGGGGTTTGGATTGCTGGCCTGCCTCTTGTTGCGTAGAACCGGCAATCTATGGATGCCGATCGGACTTCACATGTCCTTCGACCGGGGCGAGACATACTTTTACGGTGTGGCCAACAGTGGCCATAAGCTGCCCGGTCATCTTCTGAATTCGAGTTCGTCCGGCCCGGCTTGGCTGTCCGGCGGTACTGTCGGTCCTGAAGGCAGTCTGCTCTGCACTTTGCTGATTGTTGTGGTGTGGTTGATCTGCGCAGGTTGGCTGCGAGAGGTCAAATATCCCAAGCTCGCCCCAGTCGAGAATTCCCGCGGCAGCCTTTAACGACCTCACTCATGCATCTTTCCCGTCGGATGCATGCTGGCGTAACTTTAACCTATACTCCTGTGGAAAGGGAGAGCTTAATCAGAGTCTCCCTAAGTCACGTAACGTGAGGTGAAGAAGTCAATCGCGACGATCTCCCCCAGGTGGTTCTGTAGAAAGTCTTCCAGTTCTGTGACGGGGGCCGTTTGACTGTCTGCAGAATGCGAGAAACGGAGCGCTCGGAAATCTTGATTCCGAGCTTGAGAAGCTCGCCGTGAATGCGCGGCGCACGCCACAAAATATCGTAAGTAACTCCCGGCCGAGCTGCCCGTTCAGGTCAGGTCGCAGGTTGGGGTGTTCACGACAGCTTATCGACGCGGGCCCGAAGTCCTGTTGGGGGAGATGTGGTGTTAGGGAGCGCTGCTTGCGCCCCGATCTCCGCGAAGCCGGTTTTCTGACCAACTCCGATTTGCTGACAAACCAGTCATGACGGCCCTGCAGCGCGAAAACCGTCCTCGGTATGAAATCAGAAAAGTGGCTGAAGATACCGCAGCTATTCGTAGTCGGCTGCATTTATTTCGAAGGCGCGAGGATCGCATCGAGGCGATCGGGCGTTCCTTCTACTCTTTCCAAGTGCGGGTATCGCGGACCGCCGTGGTAATCCAGAGTCACGGTGACAAAGTCATCGCCGCGCTTCAGCAGAAGCTTGATTGGCTCCTTGCTTTTTTCTGCGGACAGGATGGCTTCTCGCAGCCCCGCAACTGTGAACTTCTGGTCGTTGACGGCTTCCAGGTGCATGTCCGGTGTGATGCCCGCCTTGAACGCCACACTATCCCACACTACGTTCGTGAGTCCATTGTCTTTGTCCACCGAGAATCCTAGCGACGTCACGAAGCTGGCTCCGCGAGAGCTGTGCAGGTGCTTCATCCAGTCCGGCTGGACGTCGTTGTAGACGAGCCGATATCCCCCTTGGGTAATCCCACTTTCCGGGACCTGCGGCGCCAGGTCGTAAACCCGCGCGCGCAGGAACCCTCCCCAATCGAACGGCTGCACCTTATTCAACGCCGCAACCAGATCGTCGAACGTATAAGTCCTGGTGGCATAGCTCCCGTTGTCGATGCCGAAGAAGAGCCTGGCGAAATCGTCGAGCGACTTGTTTCCGCCGCTCAACTCGCGGATCTTCGTGTCAGCCTCGAGCCAGATGAGGTCTGATTCCGGATAGTAATCGTAGGAACGCTGCCAGGTCTGCCAGATCTCCGGATTGGCGCCGTGAGACGAAATAATGGGCTGGTTCGTAGTATCGATCAGGGGGCGCCACGTAAGTCCCGGTCTGATTTCGAAGGAGGCGGCAATCAGCGCGATGTCGTCGCGCGCCTGTTCCACGGTACGCATTCCGGAACGCGCCGTCAGGACGTTGCCGTAATAATCGGTCAGGCCTTCATAGACCCATAGCAGGTCGTTCTGCATCGGCACGTTGAAATTGGGCGTCCACAGGTCGGCGGGCCGGCGAAACTTGCCGTTCCACGAATGGGTGTATTCGTGGGGCAGAAGAGCACGACCGGAAATGCCCGCAGGCCAATCGGTGAAGTAGTTGGCGCGGGTGCCATCCTCGCTGGACTGATGGTGTTCCAGCCCCTTGCCGCTGACCGTATCGCTCAGAGAAAAAAGAAAATCATAGTGATCGTAGTGGTGGGAGTTGAAAAGCTTCTGCGCTTCGATCACCAGGTTCTTGTGGTATTGCAGCTCCTCGGGCGTGATCTCAAGGTCGGCAGGCTTGTCGGAGAAGACATCCAGGAACACCTGGTTGTCCGCACCAGTGGACAGGTCCACTCGCTTGAAGTTGACGCCAGCATAGAGCGGCGAGTCGACAAGCGTATTCAGCGTAGTCGGTTTGAAGTGAACCAGGCTGCCATCCTGCGATCCCGTCTGTAGAGCGGTCGCGAATTTCCACCCCTCCGGCAGCTTTATGGTGGTATCAAACTGGATGCGCCGCGAGAAGTAACCCGCGGGATACAGCAGCACGCTGTTCCAGGTAACGTCGGCGAAGCTGGAAGAGATACGACCCTTTTTCGGATCCTGCGGCGCCAAATACTGAAAGTTAATTTCGAGCGTGGTTACGCCCTGCGGTACGTGAATGTGGAAGGCGTACATGTTCACGCGATCGCGGACCCAGTCGACACGTTTGCCGTTCGCGGTGATCACCAGACCCGCCATATTCTCCACCGGGTTCGATGGGGAGTGCGTGCCGGGAAGCCATTCCGGGTAGAGCAGCGTAATCTCGCGGCCTTTTACCGGCACGGTCTCATGCACATTCATCACCCGATCGTTGATGTTGGTGATATCGACGCTCAGAGAGATTGTGCCGGGATAAACCGTGTCGACCGGTGCGACAATGGGTGGCGGCAGCGGCACAGGCTGTGGGTCGCCGGCGTTCTGCGCATATACCGCACAGGTTAAAGCGATGGAAAGGGCTGCAACAAGCGCCGCTGCGTCGCGACGACGAAAGAGCGAATAGGGCACACCGATCCTCCAGAATTCCGGATAACACTCTACACTAGCCGATTCCGCGCAGATGACGCGCAATCTTTAGAGGCAGAACCGAATCTATTGATTGCTCCGACAAACGGCCTGCTCCCCCGAAGTCCTCTTCTGGGAAATCTGCTGACGATCGCTGAGATTCCTCACGAACGACCGCCAACACGGAAGTGATCCACTTTGTCCGCTCAATGCCAGCAGGGCCCTTGCTCAGATTGGCATTCGCCTACTTGCCCAATCACCCCAGTAAATCTGGGCCGCTAAGTGCTTGATATTGTGGCACGCGAGATCGTGCGGTTTGCCTGCCCATTAACAGATGGTTCTGGGCAAGCGAGAAAGTCGCTTCTGGCGCGCATAAAATCAGCTATTTGCAGGCTCCGAATCCTTGGGGCAATTGGGCAAGCCATTCTTCTGCGTGGCTCACTTCCACTCAACCTGAACCTTGCCGTCCAGCTTCAAGTCCTCTAGGATTTGCTGGATTTCATGCCGCAGGCTGCTCGCACCGTCCGCGTCGAGGGACAACGACACCTCGAGACCGACATGCAGATCGGTGCCTGATTTCAGCTTCGGGATGAGCGTTCGACCAAGCCGCTGCCACACCTCCGTTGGAATCTCACCGTAGATATGCAAGGCGCGGCTTTTTGCTGCGACACCGATTTCCGTAGGTCCACCGCCCTCCACGGGCGTCTGAAACAACGGGCCGCTCCCAAGCGGCGGGGGCAAAGAAGCTCGCGACAGAGTTTCGTCAGTTCGAGTGTGACGTCACCCGCTCTGAGATCTGCCATTTCATCGAGCTTAAAGGCGAGGCCGAGAAAGACAATCCGCAGATTCGTACTCTCGGAGGTCTCCTGGTCGACAGCGTACCCAAGCAGTACCGCGGGCTCCCTCTGCAAGAGCATCGGAAGGAGGAGCGGCGCCGACGGGAGGTGGGTGAAGCACGCGATCGCCAAGCCGAAAAGGAGCAATGTCGGAAGGACCAACGCGAAGAGCGTGAGTTGGAGATGCAGCAAGCGGCCGAAGCTGCATTCGCCAAGCTACCCGCAGAAGAACAAGCCGCATTCCGTGAGAGGACGGAGCGCGAATTCTTGTCCAAATATCCGCGGGCCCGTGCGTGGAAAGCCTGGGACCAGCAACGCGAAGCTGGGCGCCGGCAGACCTGGCTGCATCAGTGGAATCGTGATCATCCCGAGGAAAACAGTATCGGTGATGAACTGCCGCCGGCGAAAGGCAACGCATGAGTGTGATGCGGAATGAGCTGCAACTCATGCTGCTGGCCGCGAAAGAGCTACCGGTGGGCGAACTCCCAGGCCTGCTCGGTGAGCTCGAAGAAATCCGCGTCACCGCACTGGCGCGTCTGACCGCTCCCGAACCAGCCCCGCAACAAGCCGATGAACTGCTGGACATCGGCGAAGCCGCGCGGCGTCTGGGCGTCAGCAAAGACTTCCTCTATCGCAACCGGGGCGATTTCCCATTTTCGCGGCGCCTCGGACGACGGCTGCTGTTTTCCGCTCTCGGAATCGATAATTACATTAGGCAGCAGAAACGCAGTGACAGCAAAACAGCAAAGCGCTATCATGGAACTGTCGGAGCTCCGACCCGAGGTTAAAGAACATGGCGAAAAGACAGGCTGATGATCCCGTTGTGAGAACCACTGTGCGACTGCCGCGGTCCCTCCTCGATGCCGCAAAGCATCGCGGAATTGATGACGGCCAGCCGTTGCAGGAACTGATTATCCGTGCCCTTGAGCACTACCTGGGCAAGCCGAAGGGAGGTCGGCAATGAAGAGCAGAGGCGACGGCCGCATCTTCCGACGCGATGGTAGTCCCTATTGGTGGGTTAGCTACTACCATCATGGCCAGGAACATCGCGAAGTGGCACTGCATTTGAAAACGAGCGAGAGACTGGAAGCTAAGGAGCAGAATTTGCGCCAAGCTGAGCACTTTTTGCGGGAGCGCAGGAGTCAGCGGGACGCAGAGAAACACGGAGCTCCCGCATTCATTGGCCCACAGCAAGACCGCATCAAGGTTTCATGTGACGTAATGGTGACGGAAGAGCAGAAGGCGGATTGTAACTGCCTATGCTGCGCTTTGGAACGAGACTTCCGCTTACGCGGTAAAGACAGCAGCCAGAACATTAGCAACCTGAACCGCGTGCGTCTCGACTTCTGCGCGCAGAGAGCAACCGCACTTGTCGCCGAAGAATCGGAAGCTCGCCGAGGCAGGGAACGTCCGTCAAGGCTTCCTCAGTGACGCTGAATTTCGAACTGTCGTTGAAAACCTGCCCGAATACCTGAGAGACTTTGCCCGATTCGCTTATTACACAGGAATGCGTAAGGGAGAGAGTGCATCGCTGCGCTGGGAGGACGCGCAAGGTGATGTTATCCAGTTGCGTGCCGAGAACGCCAAAAACGGCGAAGCCCGCACCGTGCCACTTGAGGAGGATCTGGCTCAACTAATTGAGCGTCGGCGCGCTGCTCGACAGGTGAAAAAGCAGAACAAGCCAGTGGTGCTGTCGGCGTGGATCTTCCATTGCGGCGGCAACCCGATTGGGGATTTTCGGAAGGCATGGACGACGGCCTGCTGTATGGCAGGAATCGGCGAGCTACTTTGCCCCGATGGCAAAGTCGCAGCAGATGCAGAACACAAATGCCCGCAGTGCTCTAAGAGCTGGAAGCGCGAGAAACTGAAGTACGCAGGCCGGGTATTCCACGACTTCCGCCGCACGGCCGTTCGCGATATGGTCCGCGCCGGCGTCCCTGAGACTGTTGCCATGAGCATCAGCGAACACAAGACCCGGTCCATGTTTGACCGCTACAACATCACTGACGAACGCGATCGGCGGCAAGCGCTGAGGGCAACGCAAGAGTACCGGCAGGAGCAGGCCGCGGCGGAGCGCGTGACGGCTATGCCAAACCGGTCTGCAGGCATCAACTAGCTGGTCGGCTGCGAGAAGGCGGACAATTCGCGGACAATCGTAAGGGGCACTCGACGTGGAGTGCCCCTAAGTTTTTGAAATCATGGTGCGCCCTGAGAGATTCGAACTCCCGGCCTTCTGGTTCGTAGCCAGACGCTAACCCCATTTACGCCCTTTTACGCCAGATGCTCGCTTTTTACTTGCATTTCAGAATCAAGCGCTTACAATGCTACTCAGGTTTATCGGTGCTACCCGAAATTGACCGCCTTTTACCTATCCGGTAGCACTGAGGTAGCACCAGCCCCAGAAAGTCGAGGCGTGCATGACTAAAAAGCGCTTCAGTTTTACCGGCGGAAAACTGCGAGAATTGGCCCCGCCACACGAAGGCCGGGCATGTTTCCACGACGCCACGGTGCAAGGGCTCATCTTCGAGATCACGGAAAAAGGGGCGAAGTCGTTTCGGGTATATCGGAAATTCAAAGGCCGCCCGCTGAAGATCACGCTCGGGCACTTTGACCCCGACACGCCGGAGACGCGGGACCTGCCCGCGGGCGCGGAGCCGCTAGACCTGTTAGGCAATCACCCGGCATTGAATGTGCGCATGGCGCGCAAATTGGCGATCGCGGTCATCGCGGAGTTGGATACCGGGGTCAATCCTACCCAGGCGAACGCGCGCAAGGGCATGACGCTGGGCGATCTGTTTGCCCGCTATTGCTCCTATCTCACCACCGAAGGGAAGAAAAGCGTTTCGGGCGTGACTTGGATGTGGGAGCGGTACTTGGGCCAGTTGCCAGAGGCGGGGCGGAAACTTCACGGCGCGGAGCGCACGAAGGCCGCCGGTGCGGTGAATTGGGAGCGCCGCCCCATCTCCGAAATTGGGCATGAGCAGGTTTCGCGGTTGCGGCTTGACCTCGGGGAAAAGGTAGGGCGCACCACAGCGAACAGGGTTATTGAACTGCTTCGGGCAATGTACAACTTCGCAAAACGAGAGCGGCTCTATACGGGCGAGAATCCGGCAGAGGACATCGGAAAGTTTGACCTTGTGTCGCGAGAGCGGAGTTTGCACTCCGACGAAATACAGAAATTCTTCAATGCCCTTGACGCTTTCGAAGATCAGGACTTCGCCGATTATGTCCGCATGTCCCTTTTCACCGGCGCGCGGCGCGGCAACGTCATACGAATGCGCTGGGATGAATTGAGCCTGGCCGGCGCGCGCTGGACCGTCGGCGGCGAACTGATGAAGAATGGCGAGCCGCTGACTATTCCGCTAGTACAAGAGGCGGTTGATGTGCTGGGCCGGCGCACTGAGGGCGCAAACGGCAGTCCTTGGGTATTCCCTGGTGGCGCCGCAGCGGGCCACATGGGTGCACAGCGAAAACGGTGGGCTGCTCTGCTCAAGGCGGCGGGTTTGACGGATTTTCGCGTCCACGATTTAAGGCGCTCGCTGGGCAGTTGGATGGCGGACACCGGCGCCAGCACCGTGCTCACAATGCGCGCATTGGGCCATAAGACGATCAATGCGGCCCTGATTTATCAGCGATTGTCCGCGGAGCCGGTGCGTGGTGCAATGCAATCCGCCGTAACCAAGATGCTGCGCACAGCTAGCGGCAAAGCTCAGGTGATACCGATTCGCAAGGCGCGGAAAGCGAGGGCGGGAAAATGACAGACGGCAACTATGAGTGCTACGTCCCGTCGAATGTCCTCACGTCTACATGGGCAGGTCTCAGGCCGCATTTCGTTAACGAACTGCTGACATTCAAGCAGGCACTTGCCAATGGCATAGACCGATTACCAGCAACCAGCGTTTTATACCGGGCATACATCACTCGGCTGGAATCGTGGATTGCAGCGCTCGACAATGCGCCCGAGAGTTGGAACGAAACCGCAGAGGCGCTCAACAGCGAGATACTGGAATTGCGAAGTTACATCTTGGCTGGCCTGAGGGAGAAAAAGGAATTTCGGTCCGCCACAACCGACATGCTCGGGGTTATCCTGAACTCTGCTGGCTTCTCGTACCCACAGACACGACATCTGGTGGAGTCGCCGCCGGCCACAATCGGCGCGCCGGCGGGAAATCGGACATCAAGGGAAGTCTATTTGACCGCCTGCGATCTATGGCTGGGCGGGAACTGGTCCTATCGCGAAATTACAAATCGCCTCTGCGAATGCGGTGAGCAAAAACACGGGGGAAATTGCAAAGACAGATTCCTCAAGGGCATTAAAGCGGTGCGCAAATTGATTGAAAAATACACCGGGGTAATGCCACAAAAGCTTCAGAGGCAAACGAAATGATGGCGATTCTCAGTACAAAATTGGAGAGTTTTCGCTTTGACGGTGTTCGTCGCCGACGTAGTGTTAGACTCTCTCGGACAACAACAACGCGCCGCGCCGATGCGTTCCACACCGACGCGCCGCTAACCACGAATGCCGTAGGAGGCACCCAATGGCTGTACCCGATTTTGCCACACCCAACGTTGAATCGTCCGGCTATAAGCCGCCAGATGGGGCTGCGCCTGGTTCGATGTCGCACCACCGACTTTGAGTTTGACGTATTCCACCACGTCGCTAGTCGCCGGCAGTGTTTGCATGACATCACGCAGACGCAATGCCGGCCGCCCGGCGCTGATGATCGGGTAACGCTGTGGCAGCGGCGCCGTGTCGGCCGTGGTAAGGATTGTGCTCTTGCTCCGAAGGTAGGGAGCGAAGCTCTTGATTGCGATTCGACCGCTGCGAGCATGGCCACCGGCAATGAAGTTCTTGTACTGCTCGTTGTCGCTGATTAGCTCGCCCAGGCTCTTGACTTCGTGATCGCTGCTGAAGCCGGAGACGGACGATTTCGAGAGGCGCTGTTCGATCTGGGTCAGCCGCTCGCCCGTTTCCACGTTTGCAGTTTTGTGTTTTTCGATAAGCTCATGCACTTCGGTGCCGAGGGAAGTTATTACCTGCTCAAGTTCCGGCATGGGGAACACCTCGTATATGAAATTTGTGGGATCCTGCGCAGGTGGTAGGAATAGCCGGCGTGCGCGATGAGTGGCGGCTTGTTTCTGCCAGGTGGAAACATCTCCGGCGTGGCGGAACCAAGTGCCAAGTTCAAACTACATCCTTCGGGTGACGATTGCAACATCAATTTACGGTCCCAGCCTTCCGCGATCCCATTAAGGCTTCTAGCCGCTCCATCCGCACCGCCAGGCTGTCGATCAGTGCATGCAGACCTGTGCAGTGCTCGTGCAAGGTGGCGATTGCCGAGTCCATTTGGACGATCGCGGCGCGAGTGGCGTCATCCTGCCCTTTGAGCTTAGCCGGGAGATCGACGTTAAAAGCGTCGCGCAGCGCGGCGAAGTTTTCCTTGACGATAACGTTGTTCGTGGTCAAGTCTCGGGCGACTCGCTCAAGTTCAGCGATGCGCTCGTCGACGGTTGGTTCTGGCAATTTAGTCCTCACGTTTCATTACCTCATCAACGATAGTTTCGAGCTTGCCGATGATCCCATCGACGCGCTGTTCGAGTTGCCTGGTTCGCGCTTTCGCGATGTTGGCTCGCCGGCCGCCGTCCTGATGCTTGTTCGCCCGCACGACTCCGCATCCTAGTGTCGGGCAACAATAGTATTCAAGCCATTTCCGGCCGCGCCGCGGGTGGTTGATGGGGATGCGGTGCAGGACCAGGTAACAGTTGTGTACCGAGCAGCGCATCTGGCGGCTAGTCTGGTTAGGCAATGGGGTGTAAGTTTGCGGGTTCTTCACTGAGTCCTGCCCTTCGGGCTTGGGTGGCATCGGTTGCATACCATTTCGCCATCCGGACGGGTCCACCATTCCGTCTTGGCCCCATGGACGTAGCAGCCCTGACCATTACCCCCCGGTTTTGGTGACACACCGTCACAACAGGCGTCTTTATTGGCTATTTCTAATTTTTCAGCCGTCACATTTTCCTTTTTGTGACGCTCCGGAAATGCGAAATCGTCAATGTTTATAGGGCTCGTGACGGTGTGTCGGCTGGAATGGGGGGTAGAGGTAGGGGAGGGGGGATTTTTGGGGTAGCGTTTCCAGAGCGGTTCGAAGTCTGCCCGGTCATACCCCTTTCGATTAGTGCCGTCATCATTGCGTTGGCTCTTAGGAAAAACCCGGAAGTCTTTCATTTCCCACGCTAACTGTGTTTGGTTAATTGGCCGCTGTGACTTACCCCAGGCTGACCAAGGCGATGCTTCGATCTTCCCTAACTCTGTTGCCAGGTATTCAGAGGCCAGCTTCTGCCCGTCACCGAAGACGTCCAGTAGGTCATGTAGCAGTTGAATTCTGATATTGAGGGAGGGAAGGGCGTCGCGTGAAGCGAACAGGCGTACCAGAGCGCCCCGTATCCGCTCTCCCCATCCATCCCCCACGGCGTCGGCAACGGCCAGCAGTGGCCGGGAGACTTCCCGCTGCCGATGCCCTAATGCTGCTGGAGCGTCAGGACGTGCATCGCGGAGTCGCTTTAGGTTTGGTTTTGCCCAATCAGCAGCGCGGTTGAATAATTCATTAGCGCGCGGCCCGGTAATGTATTCGTCGATTTCCTGCACACGGTCCTCATGGAACATGCGCTCCATGGCGATTGGAATGCAGCGGCTGGTAGTGTCTGCCGGCAGATCAGAGATACCGGCAAGCACTTTCGGGCAGAATGTGCTCAAGGCTTTAGCTTCCCACCCGCCTTTGCACGGCACCAAGATATCCCGGCATCCCGACTTCTTGTATCCGGAATTGATTACGGCCATGACAGCCGCGAACATCTCTTTGTTTCCGCGCTTCAGTTTGTCGATTTCGTCTAGCAGGAGAGGCGGATGGTCCCTCTCGATAACTCTGGCTAAGAGCGCTTCCGAAGACATGCTTGCCAGCAACCTACCGTTGGGCAGCAACATTTGGAGCAACTCCAATAACAACGTCTTCCCGCATAGCTCCGTGGCGGAGAATACGTGTAAATATGGCGTGCGCGTCCAGGCCGGCCAGGCATGGCAATGCAGAAGCCAGACTGCCAGCACGGAGTATTCGTCATCGCGCAGGCGGACGTGGTCACGAAGGAACAGGACAAGGGAGTCGAGCACTTGGGACCCATTGACCGGATCCTTCATACCGTGACCCCCGCCTCAGCCTTCAGGAGTACGAAGTCGGCGCCGGTACGGACTATGTGCCGCTCGGCCAGGTCCTGCAGCTCGTCATCGCGCAGGCGAAATCCGAAGTCGCGAAGCCACTCGGCAACCTCCATGGTGTGAAGGAGAATTTCCAGCTCACAACAGTAGGCGTCAATTTTCGCTTGCCGCTTCGCTTCTCGGGCTTCCTTTTCGCGGCGCCAATGTTGAGCTTCTTCCCGGTCCAGCGGCTGCAGGACTCCTAACTTTTTCGCCGCGGTGATGAAGTCGATACCGTCGCGCACCTTGACGAACTCGATGATGTCGCCGCCGGCGCCACACGAGAAGCAGTGGAAGAGTCCGCGATCCAAGTTCATCGCAAAGGGCGTCTTGATGATCCGGCCGCCGCGGCTGGATCTGTGGAATGGACAGACGCCACGGGCTCGGCGGCCATACCGTCGATAGTGCTCGACGTTCTGACGGAAAAAGGTGTCGGCTGGTGGAAGTGCTGCGCGGTCCAGGCTGGCGCGGTGTACAATCGTGCTGTTCACGTTTCAATCCTTTCTGGGCCTGCCCGCCGGCAGGTCCTTAACTTTTTGCCCCTGTCATTACTGCCGAACCTTGCGGCTCTCCAGAAACGCCAACAGGTCGCGCTCGTCGTACAGGACGGAGGAACCACTCTTGATGTAAGGCAGGTCATACCGCCCGGTGCAACGCCACACCGCCAGGGTGGACGCCTTGCGGCCAATAAAATCAGCGGCGTTGTTGGGCTTTAGAAGTTTGGGTTTGTTGGTCGTTGCCATATTTTGTTCACCTCTTTCGAACATGGCTCAATTTTTACCTGCTTGACTGCGCTTGCATAGATGGAGAAAAACAGGGGGTATTTATTTCCGGGGGGAGGGTATCGGGTAGCACCCGGGTAGCACCGGGCCACCTAAAGCAGAAGCGGCCCCAAGCCTGTATCGCTTGGAGCCGCATATTTACTAGAGATTATGGTGCGCCCTGAGAGATTCGAACTCCCGGCCTTCTGGTTCGTAGCCAGACGCTCTATCCAGCTGAGCTAAGGGCGCACACGGTGAGCAGTTAGCAAATTATATCAAACCGCTGACATGACGCGATGCCGCACCTCGCCTTCACATCTCGGCCATGAAGAGTGTTGCCTCAAATGCTGCGCGCTCAGCAGGAAGAAGCAGATTCTCCACGCGTGCTTGAGTGGGAAGTCAACTACAAGATCGCTGTGAGTGATTTCACGCAACCTCCGGAATCGCCGACCCCGACTGGGTTCCAAGAACATCCTTCTGGAATACACCACTTTTGTGCCTTAGAAAACTTTGCTCGGTACCTGGAAAGTTCTACAGGGTAACCAAGAAAGGGAGGTCCGTAACCCCTTTATTTTTATAAGTAACTTTTGGCATGCCGGATGCTCTATGCATAGCCAGACGAAGTGGCGCAATAAAAGGCCGCTCGGAAGGGAATTTCGGCCAGAGTTCCTTCCAACGAGCGGCCTTTTCTAATTTAATCTCCCCCGAACGTCAACTGCACCGTGTGATCGATTAGCGAGGTCGCTAAAAGCGTCTCCTGTGGTGTGTAAGACGCCCAGCACTTCGCCTTTTGCATTTTGCGCAGCCGCACGTCAGGCTAATGCCAGCTTTTCGCGGATATCCAAACCGGCACTGCGCAGCAATTTTTCCACGGTTGACTCGTTCAGGCGCGTGGCGTCGTATTCCACTCGGATAGTTCGAAGTGGCTCATTAAAACGCACCCGGCGAATACCGTACACGTCACTTACTTGCCCGAGCGCGCCCATTTCCATCTCACCCGGCGGCATCCCATAGCGGAATAAAACCTCGACTGCGGTCATCGAACCACCCTCGCCCAAACGTGCAATGATAAGGTCACGCGGAACTGCCAAACCGTTTCAGCATCTAGAATAGCTGGCGGACAGAAGTTTCGGCTCCGCGCTGAATCCGCATTCAATATAGAGCATCGCCGCGCCAATGAACAGCGCCGAGCGCGCCCATCAGTAGAGGGAGGGAATGGACGAACCCGAGGAAACCAACGAAAATCGGATTATCGATATTTCGGCAATCGACCCCGTCTGCGGGATGGCGGTGAATCCGGTCGAGGCTCGTGGTAAGGCGCAGTACGAGGGGCAGACCTACTATTTCTGCTCGCCAGGCTGCATGCACAAGTTTGTGTCGTCGCCAGCGAAGCACCTCGCGGCCGCTAAAGAGCCTCCGATCAAGATTCCGACACCCGTCGGCCCTTCCAGGAAGCTCGACAAAGATCCGGTTTGCGGGATGAATGTCGAGGCGTCGAAGGCCGCCGCTTCGGTGGAATACGAGGGCAAGCTGTATCACTTTTGCTCGCGCGGCTGCGCGGAGAAATTCAAAGACTATCCGGAGAAATATCTCTCCCCCAACTACAAGGCCGGTGGGATTGGCGCAATGGTCCAAATTGGTGGCGCCCCGGTGCAGATCGGCGCCGCCCCCAAGCGGGAGAAGGATGTGGTTTGCGGGATGAATGTCGATCCCGCTAAAGCCGCATCCAGCGAGGAGTATCAGGGCAAGACCTATTACTTCTGCAGTCGAGGGTGCGGCGAGAAATTCAAAGCCGATCCCGAGGAGTACGTTTCGCCAAGCGAGGCCCCGAAAATCACCGCCGTGGATGCGGTGGAGCAGAGCAAGACCGCAGCCACTCCATCGGGAACAATGTACGTGTGTCCCATGGATCCCGAGGTCCGCCAACCGCGACCCGGCGCATGTCCCAAGTGCGGCATGGCACTGGAGCCCGACATCCCCATTGCGGCGACCAGGACGCAGTGGACCTGCCCCATGCATCCGGAGATCGTGCGTGACGGGCCGGGTGCGTGCCCGATCTGCGGCATGGCGCTGGAACCGAAGACGGTCACCAGTGCGCAGGAAGAGAATCCCGAACTGCGCGACATGACGCGGCGCTTCTGGACCAGCGTGCTGCTGGGCGTTCCGCTGGTTGCCTATGCGATGCTGCGCATGGGCCCGCTCGCTTCTGTGTTCTCGCCGCGCGTAGGCACGTGGATTGAGTTTGCGCTGACGACGCCAATTGTGTTGTGGTGTGGCTGGCCTTTCTTTGTGCGAGGGTGGGCGTCGGTCAAGTTCCGCAGCCCGAACATGTTCACGCTGATTGCGATGGGCGTCGGCGTGGCCTATGTCTACAGCGCCGTCGCCACGGTCGCGCCGGAAATCTTCCCGCCCTCAATGCGAGGCATGCATGGCCAGCCGGAAGTGTACTTCGAGGCTGCGGCGGCGATCATCGCGCTTGTGTTGTTGGGCCAGGTCTTGGAACTCCGTGCCCGCAGCCGCACCAGCAGCGCCATCCGCGCGTTGCTTGACCTTTCGCCCAAGCTGGCGCGCATCATGCGTGACGACGGCAGCGAATACGACGTCCCGCTCGAGCAGGTAAAGGTCGGAGACAAGTTGCGAGTGCGGCCGGGCGAGAAGATTCCGGTGGACGGCAGCGTGCTCGACGGCCTCAGCTCGGTGGACGAGTCGATGGTGACTGGCGAAGCCATGCCGGTGGAAAAACGTGCAGGCGACAAGGTTGTCGGCGCCACCGTGAACGGTACCGGGTGGTTGCTGATGCGGGCCGAACGCGTGGGCAGCGAAACGCTACTGGCGCAAATCGTGCAGATGGTAAGCAACGCGCAGCGCAGTCGCGCACCGATTCAGCGGTTAGCTGACAAAGTTGCGGCCTGGTTCGTTCCCACGGTGCTGGCGTCTGCCGCGATCACGTTTGCGGTGTGGCTCATCGTGGGACCGGAGCCGCGGCTGGCCAACGCCATCGTCAATGCGGTCGCGGTGCTGATCATCGCTTGTCCGTGTGCCCTGGGCTTGGCAACGCCGATGGCCATCATGGTCGGGACAGGGCGGGGCGCGCGGGCCGGCATTCTCATCAAGAATGCGGAGGCGCTGGAGACACTCGAAAAAGTTGACACCCTGGCGCTCGACAAGACCGGCACGCTCACCCAGGGCAAGCCGGAGCTGATGTCCGTGGTAGCGGTCGGCGGCGAGACCGAAGATCGCGTGGTACGGCTCGTAGCCAGCCTGGAGCAGGGAAGCGAACATCCGCTGGCCGCAGCGATGGTCGAGGCTGCCCAAGCAAACCAATTGCATTTGATGCCGGCGGAGCAATTCCGATCGCTCACCGGACGCGGCGTGGTGGGCAGAGTCGGTGGGCATGAAGTTGCGGCGGGAAATGAGGCTCTGCTGCAAGAGTTGGGCGTCGATGCCGACGAGCTGAAGCCGAAAGCCGAAGCCATGCGCCACGATGGTCACACGGTGGTCCTCGTTGCCGTGGATGGCCGCATCGCGGGGCTGCTGGGCATTGCCGATCCGGTGAAGCCCGAAGCGGCGCAAGCGATCCGCGACTTGCGCAAAGAAGGCTTGCGCGTAGTCATGCTGACCGGAGACAGTCAGGCCACGGCCGAGGCGGTCGCAAGGAAACTCGGCATCACTGACTTTGAAGCCGGAGTGCTGCCCAGCCACAAGGCCGACGCGGTGAAGAAGCTGCAAGAGCAGGGAAGAGTGGTCGCGATGGCGGGCGACGGCATCAACGACGCTCCCGCACTGGCGCAGGCGCAGGTTGGCATCGCCATGGGCACCGGCACAGACGTTGCCATGGAGAGCGCCGGCATCACGCTACTGAAAGGCGACCTTGCGGCGCTGGTGCGCGCCCGCCGCCTCAGCCGCGCCGTGATGCGCAACATCCGCGAAAACCTGTTCTTCGCATTTATCTACAACTCGCTGGGTGTGCCGATCGCGGCGGGCATTCTGTATCCCAAGTTCGGCATTCTGCTGAGCCCGATCTTCGCCGCCGCAGCCATGAGCTTCAGCTCGGTGTCGGTGATCAGCAATGCGCTGCGGCTGAGGAGGGTGAGGCTGTGAGCGGATGCTACATTTTCTTTAGATAATCCACGATCTCGGGGCTTGTCCACTCCTGCGCGCCGATGAACTTGCGGACGATCTTGCCATCGCGATCGATGACAAACGTTTCAGGAAACTTGAAGGTGCCATACAGTCCGTTCGCCTTCTGCCCGGAATCGCGGACGGTGAGCAGATCGACGTTGTGATCGCGGATGAACTGCTTGTACGCGCTGTCGTCGTCGTCTTCACTAACGGCGATGATGGTCACCTTGTCGCCCAGTTGCTTCTGCAATTGCACTAGAGCGGGCATCTCCTGAATGCACGGCGGGCACCAGGTTGCCCAGAAGTTGAGCACCACGGGCTTGCCTTGAAATTGATTCAGCGAAACCGTGCGCTGCGAATCGGTGATGGTGAACTGGGGAGCGGCGCTGCCGATGCGCGGCGGATGCGAACCGCTGTTGCATGCGGCGAGAACTACCAGGCAAACCAGCACGACGGACGAGATGAGGTGTTTCACAGACCTATGATAATCCACGCAGGCAGCCATGGTCGTCTGGTACTCTTTTCTCCATGGACCAACCCGAAACCGCTCCTGAGATCTCGGTTATCGTTCCTGCGCGAAACGAAGAAGCCTGTCTGCCCGACTGCTTGCGATCGCTGGTCGGCCAAGCCGGGCCGGCATACGAGATCATCGTGGTGGACGACCACTCGACCGACGGCACGCGCGCCATCGCTGAGAGTTTTCCTTTGAAGCTGATCAGTGCCGATGAATTGCCGGCCGGTTGGAACGGCAAATGCAACGCGGCCTGGAGCGGCGCTAAAGCGGCAAAAGGGAAATGGCTGCTCTTTACCGACGCGGATACCAGGCACTCGCCGGATTCAATCGCGCGCGGCTTGCAGGAGGCGAAGGAAGCCAGCGCGGATATGCTTTCCTATTCACCCAAGCAGGAAGTTCGCGGATTCGCTGAACGAGCGCTGATGCCCGTCATCTTCGCCGAACTGGCGACGACTTATCCGCCAAAGGACGTGTGCGACCCGAAGTCGCCGGTGGCGGCCGCCAACGGACAATACTTGCTCATTCGGCGGGAAGCTTACGATGCGGTGGGTGGCCACGGCGCCGTCGCAACTACGCTGCTCGAAGATGTTGAGCTCGCCAAACGGTTGAAGCAGGCGGGATTCGCTCTGCGCTTTGGCATGTCTGACGCAGCCAGCACCAGAATGTATCGCAGCTTTCCGCAGATGTGGGAAGGCTGGACGAAGAACCTGGCGCTGCTGTTTCCCAAGCCGCGAAGGCTGGCGTTATGGCGGGCCCTGGAGTTCGCCGCCATCGTGGCCATACTGACGTTTTCGATTGTCTCGTTGATCGCGGGCGACATGATCAACTTTTTTGTCGCGGCCGCGGTGAGCGTGCAATGGCTCTATCTTTTCGGGAAGCGAATTGGGCGCGCACATTTTGACGCGCTGTCAAATACGCTGGCGTTCTTTGGATTGCCGCTTTTTGCGGTACTTTTGCTCAATTCCAGCATCTCTCATAAGAAGGGAACAGTTCGCTGGAAGGGACGCGAGTATTCCGGTATGCGAGAAGCTCAACCAGCGGAGGAAGCGGCAGTCGCCGCTGGAAATACGTCGGCGCACTAACCCGGATGCAATGCCTCAGCCGTAAAGCCGGCCCAGGAAAACATGGTCTATCTAACCCGCAAGTGTGAGTTTTCCGCGTCGCACTATTACCACAACCCCGAGTTCTCGGCGGAAGAAAACCAGCGCATCTTCGGCAAGTGCGCCAACCTGAATGGCCACGGCCACAACTACACCCTCGAGGTGACGGTGAAGGGCGATGTCGATCCCAAAACCGGGTTTGTTGTCGACCTGAAGGAGCTAAAGGAAATTCTGAACCGTGAAGTGCTCGAGGCGCTCGATCACCGACATCTGAACAAGGAAGTGCCGGAGTTCATCCAGCAAATTCCTACGACCGAGAACCTGGCCATTGCCATCTGGAATCGCCTGCAAGGCAAGTTGCAGGTCGCAAAGCTGCATCGGGTGCGGGTGTACGAGTTGCCCGACCTCTTCGTCGATTTCTATGGGGAAGCATGAAAGTTCATCTGACCCGGCGGTATCTGTTTTCGGCATCCCACCGTTTACATTGCGATGGGCTCTCTGAGTCGGAGAACCAGGCGATTTACGGCAAGTGCAATAACCCGCACGGCCATGGGCACAACTATGCACTCGAGGTCACGGTGAGCGGACCGGTTGAGCCTGGGACCGGAATGATTTGTAACCTTTCGGAGCTTGATCACTCTGTACAGAGAGAGGTCCTTGAACGCTTCGATCACGAGAACTTGAACGCGTGTCAAGAATTCGCAGCAACCGTGCCCACTACGGAGAATCTCAGTGAAGTGATCTTCAACATTTTGAAACAAAGCTTTACTGCGGCACATCTTGAAAAGGTGCGGCTCGAAGAGACTATGATGAATAGCTTCGAGTACGCAGGTGGAGCGGAAATGAGGGTGTGACCCCTGGGAGAATGATGAGAGAACTGACGGAAACGCCGACCCTGACCAGCGCCAGCTTCGAAGAGTTGGCGCGCGAGATGCTGGTTCGCCTGGGCGAACAACCGGACCGCGAGGGACTGCTGAAGACGCCGGAGCGCTTCGCCAACGCCCTGCAATACCTTACCAAGGGCTACGGCGAAGACCCGGAACAAATGCTGAAGGCGGCGCTGTTCAGCGTGGACTACGACGAGATGGTGATCGTGAAGGACATCGAAATGTTCAGCCTGTGTGAGCACCACGTGCTGCCATTCTTCGGCAAGGTCCATGTGGCCTATATTCCCAAGGGCAAAGTGATCGGTTTGAGCAAGGTCCCGCGACTGGTGGAAGTATTTGCCCGTCGTCTGCAGGTGCAGGAGCGTCTGACCGTGCAGATTGCCGAGACGATTCAGAAGGCGATTCAGCCGTTGGGCGTCGGCGTGGTCATCGAGGTCCGCCATCTCTGCATGATGATGCGTGGGGTCGAGAAGCAACATTCGGCCACCGTAACGTCTTCCATGCTCGGCGCTTTCCGCGCGCAACAGACGCGCCAGGAGTTCCTGTCGCTGATCCACGCCAAGAACGGCAGCGGAATCTAATCCATGGCTGCGAAGAAGAAGCCGCAGTCCAGCAGCAAAACAAAAACCAGCGCTAAGGGACCGCGACCGAATAGTCCCCGCCTGCTCGGCACAGTATCGGTTGTGACCGGCGGCAGCCGCGGCATCGGCTACGCCATTGCCGGCGCCCTGTCTGCGGAAGGTTGCAGCGTCGTGATTACGGGTCGCGATGCTGCAAAGCTCGCCAAGAGCGCGGCGGAACTCAGGCGGTTGCTACCGAAACAAACACCTGCACATGGCAAGGGTGGCGCTCAGATCGGCGCCGAGATTTGCGACGTGCGCGACCCGGATTCGGTTGCGTCGCTTTTCGCGATGGTCAAGCAGCGCTTCGGCAGGCTCGATGTGCTGGTGAACAACGCAGGAACAGCACAACCGGCAGTTCCCATCCAGCAAACCAGCCTTGAGGTGTGGCGCGACGTGATGGATACCAACCTCACGGGCTTGTTTCTCTGCACGCGTGCGGCGCTGCCTCTCATGCAGGCGGGCGCGACCATCATCAACAACCTCTCGGTCGCGGCCAGGACCGTCTTTCCCAATTTCGCCGCCTACAACGCCTCCAAGCACGGTGCGCTGGGCTTCACCTTGTCTCTGCGCGATGAACTCATTCCCCGCGGCATTCGCGTGGTTGCGCTTATGCCCGGCGCAACCGATACCGACTTGTGGCAGCAATTCTGGCCTGACGCTCCGCGCGAGCGCATGGTCGACGTGGAGAGCGTGGCCCAGGCCGCGCTCTACGCCGTGCTGCTGCCGCCCAATGCAAATCTGTCCGAGGTGGTGCTGGCGCCGACCGGCGGAGCGCTGTAGGGAAAGAGCCGCTGTTCGCCTTTCGCTACCCGCTTTTCGCTCTTCGCTAGCGGCGTGCGACTATTGGCTCCACTTCCATCGGACCGAATGCCATGTAGACGCAACGTCAGGTCTTTCGACCAAAAGCGAAAAGCGAAGAGCCAAGAGCGAGAAGCGACTATCACAGTCCGTAGTGATAGCGGCGCGTTCGAGCAGGGAAGATCTTAATCAGCAGCATGCCTGCCAGAAAGCCTCCGACGTGGGCCCAGAAGGCGATCCCGCTGGAGCTGCTGGCGTGCGACGCGATCGAACTGGCAGCTCCGCTAAGGAACTGCGCAACGAACCAGTAGCCGAGCACGATCCATGCCGGCAGCCACATGAAGAACACGAAGAAGAATGGCACCAAGGTCAGGACGCGCGCCCGCGGATACAACAGGAAGTAGGCTCCCATCACCCCGGCAATGGCCCCGCTGGCCCCGACACTGGGCACCGTCGAGCCAATGTTGAACAGGGTGTGAAGCAGCGCCGCCGCGACCCCGCTGGCGAAGTACAGCACCAGGTAAAGCGAGTGGCCCAGGTAATCTTCCACGTTGTCCCCGAAGATCCACAACGCCCACATGTTGAAGATCAGGTGCAGCCACGATCCGTGCAGAAACATGGAGGTAAAGACGGGGAGGATGGCCGCCATCGGTGGAACATAGCGGGTACCGAGTTGCGAGATGAGGTCCCATGGCACGTAGCCATGGTTGAACAGCACCACGGTGAAGCGCGCGGGAACGACTCCAAATTGAAAAACGAAGAAATCAAGATTCTGCCGGCCCTGCGCGCCAATGGAAAGTTCGTAGAAGAACGCAAGCGTATTCAGTGCCAGCAGCACATAGGTTACGTAGGGAGTGCCGATCCGGGGTGCGTCGTCTTTCAGCGGAATCATAGGATGTCGGTCAGCCGCGCCGCACGGCAGGGAACTGAATTCCCTTCAAACTGCCTGCGGCAGCCGAGTTCTCGCCGGCGATTTGACCAAACCGCCGTTGAACCTACACGATAGCAGAAGGATGCCGCTCAATGGTGTGATCGTGGTAGATAAACCTGCGGGATGGACCTCGCACGATGTGGTGGCGAAATCACGGCGCATTTTGGGCGAACGCTCCATTGGCCATCTGGGAACCCTGGACCCCATGGCGACCGGCGTGCTCCCGCTGGTACTTGGCCGAATGACTCGATTGTGCCAGTTCTATTCGTCGTCGGAAAAGGCTTACGAGGGGACAATCCGGCTGGGGGTCGCAACCGATACCTACGATTGCGACGGCGACCCAGTCGGGCCCGTGCAGGTAGTTAATGTAACACTTGAAGAAATTCGGGCTGATTCTGCGGGCTTTGTCGGTGTAATTCAGCAGACTCCGCCCTCGTTTTCCGCCAAGAAGATCAAGGGAGTTCCAGCCTACAAGCTCGCCCGCAAGAAGCAGGAGGTCGAGCTTGAGCCGGTCGAGGTGGAAGTGAAGGAGTTTACGGTCCTGGGCCTGAACGGCGACCTGGTCGATTTCCGCTGCCGGGTGTCGTCGGGAACCTATGTCCGCAGCCTGGCCCACGAACTGGGGCAAAAGCTGGGCATCGGGGCCCACCTCGCCAGTCTCCGCCGCACGGAGGTAGCCGAATTTTCCATCGAGCAGAGTCATACCTTGGAGCAAATAGGTGAGGCTGCCGCGCAGACCCGTATCGAAGAGTTGCTGGTCCATCCGCGGGAGGTTTTGCCGGAGATTCCGTCGGTCACGGCCACCGACGAGGACATCTTCAAGATCCGCCACGGCCGGACTGTGAACCTGCCGGAAATGTCCCGTTCGCGCTTGGTGAAGGTCTTCGCCGGGCAGTCGGAGCTGATCTGCATAGCCAGCCGAGTCGCAGGGACGCTTTTCCATCCGAAGGTAGTGCTGTGCAGCTAGGGCCGCTTTCACGAGACTCCTAAGCTGGTCGTTGAAGTCGAGGGAAGCCGCGGAGGATGCGGCTTGCTGTCATGTTCCCAGTTTTATGGTAGCGTAATGTCCGATAACAGATATTATGTTAAGTCTTCACAGCCGCAAGCTCTGAGGGCCTTCGGACGCCCCTTACGCCGTCGCGGTTAGCAGCTGCTCCAAGTCCTCCCGGAAGCGCCGCAGCTCTCCCAAGCGCTCTGGGGTGGCCTCCACAATCTCGGACTTGGCCTGGAAGACCTGTCTGCCGTCCTTTTCCACGAGCACGCCCAGCACTTCGCCCATGCGCCATCCCGGCGCGCCGATCATCTGCAGCCCAACCGCCGTGGCCCTCAGCAGCGCGATGCAGCCGTCGCGAACCACACCTATGGAATTGGGATAGCGTTCGAAGGTTTGCAGCTCAAATCCGGCGAGGTAGATGCGTTGCAGTTGCTCAGCGGCGTCGGGCATGGCTACATCTTGTAGCGGCCCAAATCGTCTTCGCCCAGGCCCTCAAGCCATTTACGAAGCTCGTCACTGTTGACATGTTCGCTGGCCGCGTTGGCCTGCTTGCTGGACTTGAGCACCTCATCCTCGACGAAGATCGGGCAATCCATACGTAGCGCCAGCGCCAGCGCGTCGGAGGGGCGAGAATCAATGCTGATGGACTGGCCTTCGCGCTCCAGCCAGATGACGGCGAAGAAGGTGTCATCGCGCAGCTCAGTCACGACCACCTTCTGCACGGTGGTTTCCAGCCCAACCAGCAAGTTCTTCAGCAAGTCATGGGTCATGGGGCGTGGCGTGGTGACCTTTTCAATTTCGAGCGCAATGGCATTGGCCTCATAGACTCCGACCCAAATCGGCAGGACGGTGTCGCTCCCCTGGTCCTTCAGGATCACGATGGGCATGTTGGTCACGGGATCCATCATCAGCCCGCGAATCTTCATTTCAACTTCCATCATGTGTTCCTCCCCAAGTCCTTGAATCTTAATACTCCGCTTTGAGTACGAAACGCAAATACTTTCTGGATGCTTAGACGGCCATCTCGCCCAATAGGCTGTTGGGAAATGTCTGGGTAACCTGTACTCGGACATATTCTCCGATGCGCGGTTCCGGCTTCCCGTTGGCCACAAAGTTGAGCGTCTTGTTCTGTGAGGTGCGGCCAGTCATCTGTCCACGGGCCGGGTTCCTGCCTTCCACCATGACTTCTACAATCTGGCCTAAATGCGTGCGATAGCTGGACCTCTGCAATTCACGCTGATGCTCCTGCAGGATCTGCAAGCGGCGCGATTTCTCGGCATCGGGAATGGAATCGGCGTACTGCAGCGCGGGGGTATTCGGCCGAGGCGAATACTTGAAGGAAAAAACGCCGTCGTACCCAACTTCGTCAAGCAAGCTGAGGGTCTCGCCAAATTCGGCTTCAGTCTCGCCCGGGAAGCCGACGATCACGTCGGTCGTAATACTGATCTCCTTGTTGCGGGTAGCCTTCATCCAGGCGATGCGCTCCAGATACTGCTCGCGGGAATAATCGCGGAACATGGACTCCAGTACGCGCGACGATCCGCTCTGGACCGGGAGATGCACGTGGTCACAGAGCGTCGGGAGCGCGTCAATCGCGTCGATGATGTCCTTGCTGAAGTCCCGCGGATGCGAGGTGGTAAAGCGGACCCGGCGAATGCCCGGCAGTTCCCCAACCGCAGAGAGCAATTCCGCGAAGCTTTTCTTCCCCGCTGGATCGCGATAAGAATTCACATTTTGGCCGAGGAGCTGAATGTCCGTGTAGCCGGCGTCGGCCATGCGCCTGGCTTCGTCAAGCACCGACTGCGAGGTGCGGCTGCGCTCCTTGCCGCGGGTGTACGGCACGACGCAATAGGCGCAGAACTTATCGCAGCCCTCGATGATGGTGATGTATCCCCGATGCGGGTTGGTGCGGGCGGTGAACTCGGTCTCGAAAGTCTGGTCGGTCTGCCGATCGTCGAGCCCGGTAACGCGATCGGCGCCGGCCTCGATCTGGATCAGCATGGCGGGCAAGTTGCGGTACGAAGCCGACCCCGCAACCAGGGAGACGTAGGGCGCCCGCTCGAAGATCTTCTCGCCCTCCTGCTGAGCGACGCAGCCCAAAACGGCGAAGCGCTTCCCTTCCTTATGCAGCTTCTTGAAATCGGCCAGGCGGTGGAAGACCTTCTGTTCGGCTTTATCGCGGATCGAGCAAGTGTTGTAAACAATCAGGTCGGCATCCTCTTCGCGCTGCACCTGTGCGTAGCCTTCGGAGATAAGCGTCCCCACGACTTTTTCGGAGTCGTGGAAATTCATCTGGCAGCCGAAGGTCTCGAGGTAAAACGTCTTTTGTTGGGAACTCACAACCATCCTCGTGACCACCAGTATAGCGGGAAAACAGAAGAGTATTCACCACAGAGACACGAGAGACACAGAGAAAAATCAAAGAATTCTTTTCACGCTGTGCCTTCGTGGTGAAAATCCGTTTACTTCCCCAGCAGCTTCTCGATTTGCGGTTCGATGGCCGTCGGCGCTGTCATAGGGGCGAAACGCTCGACGACGTTGCCCTTCTTGTCCACCAGGAACTTAGTGAAGTTCCACTTGATGCTATCGCCCAGTAAGCCGCCCTTTTCGCTCTTCAGAAACTTGAAGACCGGATGAGCGTCGTCGCCGTTGACCTCGATCTTCGCGAACAGCGGGAAGTCCACGCCGTAATTGACCTGGCAGAACGACTTGATCTCGTCATCGGAGCCGGGTTCCTGATGGCCGAACTGGTCGCAGGGAAAGCCGAGCACTTCCAGGCCGCGGTCCTTGTACTTGGCGTAGAGCGATTGCAGCCCTTCATATTGCGGCGTGAAGCCGCACTTGCTGGCCGTGTTCACGATCAGCAGGACCTTGCCCTTGTAATCGGCGAGTTTCTTGTTTCGGCCGTTGTTCAGCTTGGCGGAAAGATCGTGCAGGCCCATTGTCATTTTTCCCTAATGAGAATCTGCAGTACCAACTCGTAAAGTATCCAGTGTCATGCTGAGCGGAGCCTGCCACGATTTTGGCAGGCGGAGTCGAAGCACCCCTATTCGAACTCGAATGTTTGGCTGGGATAGGGGCCCTTCGACTCGCGGCAAAAGCGGCCGCTCGCTCAGGGTGACACCGCAAAAAGACCTTCTTGCGGCGTGATCAGCCGGCGCTCAATACGCTTTCGCGATCACCACGCGCCGGTCAACCGGCTCGCCGGTAACAATGCACTTGCCCGGGCCGTCATATTCATCCACCAGGGGAATGCAACGGATCGTGGCCTTGAACTCCTTGACGCGGGCATCGCATCGAGGGTCGTCCTTCAGATGCGCCATCACAAATTTGCCGCCACCCTTTTCGGCGGTCACACTCTTGAGAATGGATTCCACCTCTTCAATGGAATTCGCCAGCACCGTGTTGGACTTGAGGCGTTGCTTGCCGGCGTCGTACATGCTTTGCTGCATCGCCGCCAGCACAGCCGGTAATTTGGCTGCGACTTCGGATTGCGGCATTGGCTCCTTGACGCCGGTGTCACGCCGCTTCAGCACGATGCTGCCCGAGGCCAAATCGCGCGGCCCCAGCTCGAGAACAATGGGCACACCACGCCGCTCCCAGTGAAAGAACTTTGCGCCGGGCGACTGTCCTTCGCGGTCATCCAACTTCGCGCCCAGATCTTTCGCGATTCGGTGCGACGCCTCCAGCACCTTTTCCCGCTCTTCATCTTTACGGTAAATCGGCACCAGCACGGCTTTGATCGGCGCAACCTTCGGTGGCAGCACCAGGCCCTTGTCGTCGGAGTGGCTCATGATCAGCCCGCCAATCAGCCGCGTGCTCACGCCCCAACTGGTTTGCCAGACGTAATCGAGCTGCCCCTCCTTGCTCTGGAATTGCACATTGAACGCTTTGCCGAAATTCTGGCCCAGGTCGTGACTGGTGCCGGACTGCAAGGCAAAGCCATTCTGCATCATGGCCTCAATGCTGTAGGTTTGCAGCGCTCCGGCGAACTTCTCCGATTGCGTTTTCAGGCCCTTGATCACCGGCATAGCCATCACATCCTCGGCGACCTCGGCGTATACGTCCAACATGCGGAAGACTTCCTGCGCAGCTTCTTCGTGATTGGAATGCGCGGTGTGACCCTCCTGCCAGAGGAATTCCGTGGTGCGCAGGAACATGCGGGTGCGTAGCTCCCAGCGGATGATGTTCGCCCACTGATTGACCAGCACCGGCAGATCGCGCCAGCTCTTGATCCACTTGGCGAAAAAGTGGCCGATGATCGTCTCCGATGTGGGACGAATGACGTAAGGCTCTTCCAGTTG
>ODAK010000468.1_pt1 | contig 46419 bp, 54 predicted proteins | sample 1539591 | NCBI WGS metagenome assembly ODAK01 (sample SAMEA3539303, study PRJEB22396) | soil metagenome | biome: tundra; feature: field; material: soil | place: USA | collected 2010-05 | depth 0.15 m
AACCCGAAGGGTGAAATCATCGAGCGCCCGATCAAGGCCAACTTCATGGAGGGCCTGTCGGTGCTCGAGTACTTCATCTCCACCCACGGCGCGCGAAAGGGGCTGGCCGACACGGCCCTGCGCACCGCCGACTCGGGCTACCTGACGCGGCGTCTGGTAGACGTGGCTCAGGACGTGATCATCCGCGAGGCCGACTGCGGCACCGAGGACTACATCGAAATGGTGGTCTTCAAGGCCAGCGGCGAGCCCAACGACGGTCTCGTCGGGCGGATCGCGGCCCTGGACATCAAGACCAAGCGCGGGCGCATGCTCGCCGAGAAGGGCATCGAAATCGGCCGTGCCGAGGTGGCCGAGATCGTGGCCGCCTTCGAGGAGGAGCACGAGAAGGGCACCGATGTCCGCGTGCCGGTGCGCTCCACGCTCAAGTGCGAGGCGCCAAGCGGTGTCTGCCAGGCCTGTTACGGCCGGGCGATGGCCACTGGCGCGCTCGCCCAGATCGGCGACGCGGTGGGGATCGTGGCCGCCCAGTCGATCGGCGAGCCCGGCACGCAGCTGACCATGCGCACGTTCCACACCGGCGGAGTCGCCGGCGCGGACATCACGCACGGCCTGCCCCGCGTGGTCGAGCTCTTCGAGGCTCGCCGGCCGAAGGGCCTGTCGAAAATCGCAGAGCAGGATGGCGTGGTCTCGATCGAGGAGACCGACAAAGCCCTGACGGTGGTGATCACCGACGAGGCCGGCGAGGAGCACCGCCACGCCTTCCCCAGGCGCACCCGACTGTTCGTCAGCCAGGGCGAGAAGATCGTGTCCGGCAAGCAGCTCAACGAGGGGTCGGTCTACCCACACGAGCTGCTCGCGGTCCGGGGTCGCACCGAGACCGAGCAGTATCTGGTCAAGGAGGTCCAGGAGGTCTACAAGTCCCAGGGCGTGGACATCGACGACAAGCACATCGAGCTGATCGTCCGTCAGATGCTCAAGAAGGTGCGGGTCGACCAGAAGGGCGACACCGACTACCTCCCGGGGCAGTTCGTGGACCGCTTCGAATTCGCCAAGGTCAACGACGCGGTCACCGCGCAGGGTGGCGAGAGCGCCCAGTTCGAGGACATCATCCTGGGCATCACCAAGGCGTCGCTGAACACCGACTCCTTCCTGTCGGCGGCCTCCTTCCAGGAGACCACCAAGGTGCTGACCGACGCGGCCCTCGAAGGCAAGATCGATCGCCTCAACGGCCTCAAGGAGAACGTGATCATCGGCAAGCTGATCCCGGCTGCCACCGGCCTGAAGCGCTACCGCCGGATCGAGATCGAACCGTCCGAGCCGCTCCCCCGCGCGATCGACGACGTCGGGCTGCTCGACCAGGACGAGATCGCGGCCGAGCTCGGGCTGGCCGGCGGCGACGGGTTCAACGGCGGCTACGGGCAGGAGTTCGACGCCGACCTGGCGTCCCTCGAGAAGATCGGCGCCGGCGGCACCGACCCCGGCTTCGCCGAGGAGCTCGCCGAGCTGGAGATCCCCGAGGAGGAGCCCGCGGCCGAGGAGAAGTAGTCTCGACACAAGCGGTTTGGCAGGTCTCCGGGGCGGCTCATGTAGCCGCCCCGGGTCGTTCTTCCGCGCTGTCGGCGCGGGGACGGCCCCTACCCATATCAGCGGTGGCTTTCGCGCACGAGGCGGTAGCCCACCCAGGCGATGAATCCGACCACGATGATCAGCACGATGAGTTCCCGTGCGGCCAGCAGGATGCCTTCCTGTGCCACCACATCGGCCAGCATGGGGTGAGGGTAGCCCCGCGGTTGCGGATTACGCCGTGACTCGGGAGGGAGCCCGGCGCGGTACGGGTTCCTCTTTGCCGACGGTGTATGACCGCTGCGATACACCGACTGCAAAGGGACACATGGCCCGGGCCGAGGAGTGGTGGGGCACCGGCGTTCTTCCTCCGGCTCCCCCCGGTACGTAGGTGAGGGGATTCTCATCGCCGCCGAGCGCGACTTGGTGGTGGTGGGCGTGTAAAGAACCCCGATGGTCGCGCGCCGTCTGACGCGCAGGTCCCTGCTCGCCGCCACGGCGGGCGCGATGGCCGGTGGGGTCATGCGGCCCGGCGGTGCTTTGGCGGCCCTTGCCGGACCGCCGCGCCCGCGGCTCGCGGACCGCTGGATCGGACGGCTGGCGCCAGGCGTGAGCACGATCGAGCTCGGCCGCGTCGCCGACCTCGTGGGGGTCGAATGGCAGCATCAGGCCGCAGAGAGCCTGCAGCTGCGCTTCCGTGAGGAGAGCGGGCGCTGGAGCCCGTGGGTGTCAGCGGCGGGACACGGACACGGACCGGAAGCGGAGCCGGCGACCGGCAGGGACATCGGCGAGCCGATATGGACCGGGGGAGCGACCGCAGTGCAGTTGCGTGTCGGGCTAGAGCTGCTCGGAGCGCGCCTGCACCTGATCGACGTCAGCGACGGCCTGGGCGCGCGCAGAGCAGCGCTCGCGCGCGGCCCACTGGCGCTCGCGGCGGCGCTGCCGGCGGCCACCCCGGTGCTTGACGCGGGAGCCGGGCAGCCACCGATCCTCGCTCGCCGCGGCTGGGCTCAGGGGGTCTCCCACCCGAAGGTTGCGCCCGAATACGGCGATGTGCTGATGGCGTTCGTGCATCACACGGAGAATCCCAACGGCTACAGCGCCGGCGAGGTGCCGGCGATGCTGCGCGCCATCTATGCCTTCCATCGCTACGTAAACGGCTGGAACGACATCGGCTACAACTTCGCGATCGACCTCTATGGGCGCGTCTTCGAGGCGCGCGCCGGGGGCATCGACGAGCCGGTCGTCGGCGCACACGCGGGCGGCTACAACCTCGTCTCGAGCGGCGTGGCGGTGCTGGGCTCGTTCATGAGCGTGCCCATCTCCTCTCCCGCCCGCAGCGCCCTGGAGCGCCTGCTCGCGTGGAAGCTCGCGCTGCACGGAGCTCCCTCGCAGGGGCGGGTGACGGTCAAGGTCAATCCGGCCGGCGCCGTCTACAGCCGCTTCCCGGCCAACGCCCACGTGGCGCTGCCACGGATCGCCGGGCACCGTGACGGCGATTCGACCGACTGTCCCGGCAACGTCCTATACGGCGAGCTGGGAGGGATCCGCTCAACGGTCGCCCGACTGGCGCCACGGCCCGTCCGCGCCACGCTCGCCCTCTCGACCGCCCCGGCCCCGGCCCCGGGACCGGCGGGCACCCCGGCCGTGCCCGGCACTCCCGCGCCCGGCACTCCCGCGCCCGGCACTCCCGCGCCCGGCACTCCCGCGCCCGGCACCCCGGCCGCGCCCGGCGCGCCGGCAGAAGCGGTGGCGCCGATCCCGACGCTCGCGGGCTCGCTGACCTTCCTCGACGGGACGCCCATCGCCGGAGCCAAGATCCTGCTGCAGGTGCGCAGCACGGCCAGGAGGGGCGAACTGGTCAGCGAGCAGACGATCTCCGAAGTGCTCACAGACGAACAGGGGCAGTGGACGCTGCCGACCGCGCTGCCGAACGCCCCCGTCGGCCAGAGCTGGCTGAGGGCGCTGTGCATGGGCGCGAGCGGCTACGGCGCTGCGGTCTCGCCGCCGCTGCGCGCGTCGCTCACCGCGGCAGAAGCTCCTGCGCCCACGCCTCCAGCCGCTGCGCCTCCCGCTGCGTGAGCCCGACCTCGGGCTCCGTCTGCACGAGCAGGGTCGGGGAGGTGCGCTCCTGTGCCCAGGCATGGCAGTCTCTGTTGAACGCATCGTCGATCCACGCAAGCGCGCGCCCACCGGCGTATGTGCCGATCGCATCGAGCTTCCAGTGCGCGTTGGAGCGCCCGACGGAGCGCTCGAATCGCAGAAACGGCAGCCCGCGCGGCAATCCGAGCAGGTGGGGGAGATGTTCGTCGGCGCGCTCCTCCCAGCCGCTGGCCCACACGAGCTCGAAGCGCGTTGACAGGCCGAGGAGGTGTGAGGCGGCGGTGGCCGAAAGGAAGTGCGGTATGCCTTCGATCGAGTGGAAGGACCCCTCGACCCCTCGGCGCCCGCTCGGTTCGGCCGCGCCGAACAGCGAGATGACGCCGTCGATGTCCACCATCAGCAGCGGCCTGGAGTCGGCCGTGCGAGCGGTGCTGGCCGCGTCCAGAGGCTCGGGGCTGCGGCCTTTTACTCCTCCGAGGCGGACTTTAGGTTCCATAGAGGTTCGGACGGGTACTCTGCGCAGGACGGTCGATTCGCCTAGCTCCTTCTCGCGGAGTAAAGCAGCGGGTGCCCTGCGCCGATGGATCCGCCCGTCACCGACGTTCCCCGACTATGAACCTTGATCTAGGCATACTCCTCGCTCTTTCCTGCGCCTTCGTGGCGAACCTGGGGTTCTTCTACAAGTACCGCGGCGCCAACTCGGTGCCCAAGGTGCAGGTTCTGCACCCGTGGAAGTCGGCCAGGAGCCTGTACTCGTCCAAGTGGTTCGCCCTGGGCATGCTGATCGCGACCGGCAGCTGGGGCCTGCATGTGGCCGCGCTGGCGCTGGCGCCGATGTCGGTCGTCCAGGTCTCTCTGGCCGCCGGGGTGGTCTTCATCGCGGTGATGGCCGAGCGGCTGTTCGGCTTCAGCGTGGGGCGTCGCCAGTGGGTCGGGCTCGTGCTCACGGCCGTCGGCCTGGTCCTGCTCGGCCTCACGCTGCCGGCCATGCACGGCTCGCACTCGCACTTCTCGGCTGTGGCGATGATCTCCTTCGAGGCAGGCCTGTTCGGCCTCGGCGGGCTGCTCCTGATGGGACCGCGGATGGGCGGCCCGGTGGAGCACCACGGCGTGATGCTCGGCGCCGCCTCTGGAATCCTCTTCGGCGTCTCTGACACGGCGATCAAGGCGCTGACCGGCATCACCGGCGCGCACGGCTTCATGGGACTGCTGCTGAGCCCCTGGCTGATGGTCGCGGTGCTCGCCTCGGTGGTCGCCTTCTACGCCTCTGCCCGCGGCCTGCAGGACGGCGACGCCGTCCCAGTGATCGCGGTCACGGGCACCGCCGCCAACATCGCCGGCATCGCCGGCGGGATCGTCGTGTTCGGCGACCCCATGGCCGGGAGCACCGTCGGCGTGGTGCTCCAGGCGCTCGCATTCGTCCTGGTAGTGGTCGCCTCGGCGCTCATGCCGGCACCGGTCCGCGCGGCCGGTGTGGCCCAGACGGCCTAGCGCTGCTAGCATCTGCGCCCGAATGCCGACGACCTCTCAACTAGTGCGCAAGGGCCGCGTTGTCCCGAAGAAGAAGCTGGCGACTCCCGGCCTGAAGTCGGGCAAGGGCCGCAAGAAGAAGGTCGCGGCCCCTCAGCGTCGCGGAGTGTGCACCCGCGTGTACACAACGACCCCGAAGAAGCCTAACTCGGCCCTGCGCAAGGTCGCGCGTGTGCGCATCTCGGGATCGATCGAGGTCACGGCCTACATTCCCGGCGAGGGACACAACCTGCAGGAGCACTCGGTGGTGCTCGTTCGTGGTGGGCGCGTCAAGGATCTCCCTGGCGTTCGCTACAAGGTCGTGCGCGGCACGCTCGACGCGGCCGGCGTGAGCGACCGCAAAAAGGCTCGCTCGCAGTACGGCGTGAAGAAAAAATAGTTCATGCCCCGTAGAGCAGCCGCCCAGATCCGTCCGGTCGAACCGGACTCCATTCACCGCTCCAAGCTGGTCTCCCAGGTCATCAACAAGGTGATGCTCGACGGCAAGAAGTCCACGGCCGAGCGCATCGTCTACGACGCCCTGGCGCTGATTGGCGAGCGCAGCGACAAAGACCCGCTGGAGATACTGGAGTCCTCGATCAAGACACTCACGCCTTCGCTGGAGGTCCGCTCGCGCCGTGTCGGCGGAGCGACCTACCAGGTCCCCGTCGAGGTGCCGAGCGCTCGCGCCCGCACCCTGGCCGTCCGCTGGCTCGTCGAGTTCGCCCGCCAACGGCGTGAGAAGACGATGGCGCAGCGCCTGGCCAACGAGCTGATGGATGCTCAGTCCCAGCAGGGCGGCGCCTACAAGCGCAAGGACGACATCTACCGCATGGCCCAGGCCAACAAGGCCTTCGCCCACTACCGCTGGTAGACGCGCACACCGCTCATGCTGGTAGGTTGCCAGCCGTGCGGCGCTCAGCCCTGAGGGGCATTCTCTCGCTGACTTTGGGCGCAGCCCTCATCGGGGGCCTGCCCGCAGCTATCGCCGCTGCCCGGCCCGTGCCGCTTACGCCGGGAAAGGCCAAGCCGAAGAACCTCAGGAAGGCGCCCAGCTGCACGGTCTTCTCCTCCCAGGTTGCCTCCCTGGCGCTCGGGCCACTCAAGGGCCCCGGCGTGACAACCCTCCCGGGCAATCACAGCATCTGCTCCTGGTCCGGCCAGAAGCCCGGGCAGTACTCATTCGTGGTCACCGTCGCCGTCTTTCCCGCCCCGGCCTTCCTCGGCAAGAGCCTGCTCGGCGTGGCCAAGGCATCCGAGGTCAAGGCCGCTCGCAAGCCGGGTGGCGACGGCACGTTCCTGAGCGGGAGCGCCAAGCACGGGAACTTCTTCGAAGGCATGGCCTACTGGAGCGAAGAGGAACAGAACAAGGAAGCCGGCAAATGCCCCGGCGGCGAAGAAGGCGAAGGTCCCGTTCAGACGGCGGTGCAGCCGGGCCAGAGCGGACCCCAGTGCGCCGGGCAGCCAGGCACCGAAGGGAACTTCGCCGAGGCCTACGGCTCGCCGAGACCCAACTACGAACCGATGATCATTCAGATGAGCGTGGCCAGTCAGATCAACCAGCTGGGCCCGCTGCCTCTGGCACGCATCGTGCGCGCCGCCTTCGCCGGGCGCTTCTAGCTGCAAAGGGCTCTCCCGGTCCATGCTGCCTCGGTGGGTCCTGCCGTGACCCAGGAGATCCTGTGTGTGCGATCGCACACACAGGACTTGAAGAAGAAAGCTTCGGTACCTAACCTTTCGGTACCGAATGTCTTCTGCGACCACGACAGCCCCCACGCAGCACTCGCCTTCGGCCACCGACAAGATCGAGCCCTACGTCTGGAAGATCGCCGGGGTGGTGATCCTCGGGATGATCATGTCGATCCTCGACACGACCATCGTGAACGTGGCCCTGCGCACCCTGGGCCACGACCTGCACAGCTCGATCTCGCAGATCCAATGGGTGGTGACCGGCTACCTGCTCTCGCTGGCCGCCGTCATCCCGGTCACCGGCTGGGCGGCACGCCGCTACGGCGCCAAGCGTGTGTACATGGTCTCTTTGGTGCTCTTCACGGCCGGATCGGCGCTGTGCGCGGTGGCCGCCTCGACGACCACGCTCGTGCTCTTCCGCGTCCTGCAGGGCGTGGGCGGCGGGATGATCATGCCCGTGGGCCAGCTGATCATGGCCCAGGTGGCCGGCCCCAAGCGCATGGGACGGGTGATGGCCATCATCTCGATGCCCGCGATGCTCGGGCCGATCCTCGGGCCGGTGGTGGGCGGGGCGATCCTGCAGAACCTGCACTGGTCGTGGATCTTCCTCGTCAACGTGCCGATCGGGGCCGTTGCCCTGCTGCTCGCCTGGCGCATGCTTCCCCACACGGACTCCGGTGAGGCGGGCCGGCTCGACGTGCTCGGCCTGGCGCTGCTCTCGAGCGCGTCGAGCTCGCTCGTGTACGGGCTCTCCGAGCTCGGCACCAACAGCAGCCTCACCGCGCCGATCGTCGTGTGGCCGATCGTCGCCGGGGTGGTGCTCGCGGGCATCTTCTGCTGGCACGCCCTGCGCGTGGAGCGCCCCCTGCTCGACGTGCGCCTGTATGCCAACCGCGTGTTCGGGGCCGCCTCGCTGACCACCTTCGGCCTCGGCGCGGCCCTTTTCGGGGCGATGATCCTGGTGCCCTACTACTACCAGGAGGTCCGCCACGAGAGCGTGATCGTGACCGGCCTGCTGACCGGCCCGCAGGGTCTGGGAATGCTCCTGGTGATGCCGCTCAGCGGGCGCCTCAGTCAGCGCTTCGGCGGCGGGCGCATCGCGATCTTCGGCGTGGCCATCCTGTCGCTGGCGACGCTCCCGCTCGCGTTCATCGGAGCGGGCACCTCGATCCTCTACATCTCGCTGATCCTCGTCCTGCGCGGGGTCGGGATCGGCTTCTCCTTCATGCCCGCCATGACCGCGGCCTTCGCTTCGCTGCGCCCCGAGCAGCTCTCCGACGCGACCCCGCAGCTGAACGTGCTGCAGCGCATCGGCGGCGCGATCGGCACGGCCGTCCTCGCCGTCGTGCTCCAGCGCGCGAGTGGCTCGGCGCCATCGCTGACCCATCTCGCCGGCGCCTTCGAGACGGCCTACTGGTGGTCGCTGGGCATCTGCCTGCTCTCGCTGGTCCCGTGCCTGGTGCTGCTGCGCGCCGAGAACCCCCGCGCGCGCCTGGACCGTGCGGCCGCCAACGCCGAGGCGGCAATCGAGCCGCTGGGCGCATGACGAGCCTCCGCGAGGCCCAGGCCGAAGAGCTCGGGATGGCCTTCCGGCGGGTCTTCCGCAGCCTCAGCCGGCTGCGCGGACGCGACACCCACCTCGCGGGCGGGGAGCTCAGCCACGCGCAGTTCGAGCTGCTGATCGAGCTGCACGAGCGCGGCGAGCTGTCGGCCGGGGATCTCGCCGGGGCGGCAAGGCTCAGCCCCGGGACGGTCACCCAGATGCTCGATCACCTCGCCGAGTGCGGGCACGTCGAGCGCGTGCGCTCGCAGACGGACAGGCGCGTGGTGGTCTCTCGCTTGACCCCACAGGGGCTGAGCAAGATCGAGGCCAAGCGCGCGGCCTGGAAGAGCCGTTGGGATGAGGCGCTGGAGGGCCTCGAGATCGGGGAGCTGAGAGCGGCCACGCGCGTGCTCGAGCGCCTCGGGGCGATGGTCGAGGACGCCCCGCTCCAGGGCGATTGCGGGGCCTCCGATCAGGCCCCCGCGACACCCGCGCAGGCCGTAAAGAACTGACAGTTGCTCTGCTATAGTCGGCACCGCGTCGCGGGCGGACGCAGCGAGCTTGTATGCCTCCCGCGAGTCGGCAAATCAAGATGGAGACCTCGAGCAGATAACGACGCGGACCGGTCCAAACAAGACCAGCAGCGCGCGTGGGCCCGAGGGGCCTATTTTTTTGCCCCAACACCCCGCCCAGCAACGACCCGGACCCTGAGAGATGCCACGTAAGTTCACACTAGAAAACACCCGCAACATCGGGATCATGGCTCACATCGACGCCGGTAAGACGACGACGACCGAGCGCATCCTCTACTACACCGGGCGCACCTACAAGATCGGCGAGGTCCACGAGGGCGCGGCGGTCATGGATTGGATGGAACAGGAGCAGGAGCGGGGCATCACGATCACCTCCGCCGCCACCACGGCCCAGTGGAAGGGTCACCGCATCAACATCATCGACACGCCCGGGCACGTCGACTTCACGGTCGAGGTCGAGCGCTCGCTGCGCGTGCTCGACGGCGCGATCGCCCTGTTCGACTCGGTCGCAGGCGTCGAGCCCCAGTCGGAGACGGTGTGGCGTCAGGCCGACAAGTACCACGTCCCGCGCATCGCCTACATCAACAAGATGGACCGTATCGGCGCCGACTTCGACATGGGCGTGCGGACGATGATCGACCGCCTCGGTGCCCGCCCGGTGCCGATCCAGCTTCCGATCGGATCCGAGGGCGACTTCCTCGGCGTGATCGACCTCGTGGCGATGAAGGCGATCGTCTACAAGGACGAAATGGGCAAGGAACAGGAAGAGATCGAGATCCCGGAGCATCTCCTCGAAGCCGCCGAAGGCGCACGCGAACACCTGCTCGAGGAAGTCTCCCACTACGACGACACCCTGCTCGAGGCGCTGCTCGAGGAGACCGAGGTGCCCGAGGACGTTCTCAAGAACGCGATCCGCAAGGCTACGCTCTCGACCAAACTGACCCCGGTTCTGTGTGGCTCCTCGTTCAAGAACAAGGGCGTGCAGCCGCTGCTGGACGCGGTCATCGACTACCTGCCCTCACCGCTGGACGTCCCGCCCGTGGTCGGGACCGAACTGATCAAAGGCGAGGAGGAGGAGCTCCAGGTCACGCGCAAGGCCGACGACTCCGAGCCCTTCGCCGCCCTCGCCTTCAAGATCGCCGCCGACCCCTACGTCGGCAAGCTCACCTACTTCCGTGTCTACTCGGGCCATCTCGAGGCGGGCGCCAAGGTCATGAACGTCGGCAGCGGGCGCACCGAGCGCATCGGGCGCATCCTGATGATGCACGCCAACGAGCGTGAGGAGGTCACCGAGGTCTTCGCGGGCGACATCGCCGCGGCCGTCGGCATCAAGCAGGTCATCACCGGTGACACGCTCGCCGACCCCGCGCACCCCATCCATCTCGAGAACATCATCTTCCCGGAGCCCGTCATCAAGGTCGCGGTCGAGCCCAAGACGAAGGTCGACCAGGAGAAGATGTCGGTCGCGCTCGGACGCCTGGCCGAGGAGGACCCGACCTTCCAGGTGCGCACCAACGAGGAGACCGGCCAGACCGAGATCTCGGGCATGGGCGAGCTGCACCTCGAGGTCCTCGTCGACCGCATGAAGCGCGAGTTCGGCGTCGAGGCCAACGTCGGGCGCCCGCAGGTCTCCTACCGCGAGACCGTGCGCGGGAGCGTCGAGAAGATCGAAGGCAAGTTCGTGCGCCAGACCGGTGGCTCGGGCCAGTTCGGCGTGGTCTTCATCAACCTCGAGCCGGCGCCCGGCATCGGCTTCGAGTTCATCAACAAGATCAAGGGCGGGAACATCCCCTCGGAATACATCCCGGCCGTCAAGAAGGGCATCGAAGAGGCGCTCGACAACGGCGTGAAGGCCGGATACCCGATGGTCGACATGCGCGTAACGCTCGTGGACGGCAAGTACCACGACGTGGACTCCTCGGAAATCGCCTTCAAAGTCGCTGGCTCGCTGGCCTTCAAAGAGGCGGCCAAACGCGCCAAGCCCGTCCTGCTCGAGCCGATCTTCTCGGTCGAGGTGGTGACGCCCGAGGACTTCCTCGGCACCGTGATCGGCGATCTCAGCAGCCGCCGCGGGCGCCTCGAAGGCCAGGAGCGCCGCGGCAACGCGCTCGTGGTCACCGCGAAGGTGCCGCTGAGCGAGATGTTCGGATATGCGACCGATCTGCGCTCCAACACGCAGGGGCGCGCCAACTACACGATGCAGTTCGAGGCCTACGAGGAGGTCCCGCCGAACATCGCCGAGAAGATCGTCGAAGCGCGGACGGGCGAGCCGGTGCCGGCCTAGGCACCTCGATTGGGTTGGCAGAGCAGCCGCAGCCGAGGGCACCACAGCAACCAGCAGTCACGAGCAACCACATTTAGATAGATTTCTCAGGTTCGCCCTCACGGGCGGGCATTCAAGTCGATACAGGAGCGAGCAAAAAGTGGCGAAGGAGAAGTTCGAGCGCGACAAGCCGCACGTCAACGTCGGGACCATCGGTCACATCGACCATGGCAAGACGACGCTGACCGCTGCCATAACGACCGTCCTGGCCGAGCACGGAGGAGCGGAAGCCCGCACCTTCGCGGAGATCGACAATGCGCCCGAGGAGAAGGAACGCGGGATCACGATCGCCACTTCCCACGTCGAGTACCAGACGGAGAACCGTCACTACGCCCACGTGGACTGTCCCGGTCACGCCGACTACGTCAAGAACATGATCACCGGCGCCGCCCAGATGGACGGCGCGATCCTGGTGGTCTCCGCAGCCGACGGCCCGATGCCACAGACGCGCGAGCACATCCTGCTCGCCCGCCAGGTGGGCGTTCCCTACATCGTCGTGTTCCTCAACAAGGCCGACATGGTCGACGACGAGGAGCTCCTGGAGCTCGTCGAGGTCGAGGTGCGCGAGCTGCTCAGCGAATACGACTTCCCGGGCGATGACATCCCGTTCATCGTGGGCTCGGCCCTGAAGGCACTCGAAGGCGACGAGGCCTACAAGGAGAAGATCCTCGAGCTGGCCGCCGCCCTCGACACCTACATCCCCGAGCCCGTCCGCGAGCTCGACAAGCCCTTCCTGATGCCGGTCGAGGATGTCTTCTCGATCACGGGACGCGGCACCGTGGCCACCGGCCGCGTGGAGCAGGGCATCGTCAACACCGGGGACACGGTCGAAATCGTGGGTGTCCACGAGTCGACCTCGACCGTCGTCACGGGCGTCGAGATGTTCCGCAAGATCCTCGACCAGGGCCAGGCGGGCGACAACGTCGGCTGCCTGCTGCGTGGCACCAAGCGCGAGGAGATCGAGCGCGGACAGGTGCTGTGCAAGCCGGGGTCGATCACGCCTCACACCAAGTACAAGGCCGAGGTCTACGTGCTGAAGAAGGAGGAGGGTGGACGTCACACCCCGTTCTTCACCGGCTACCGGCCTCAGTTCTACTTCCGCACCACCGACGTCACCGGCGTGGCCAAGCTGCCCGACGGCGTCGAGATGGTCATGCCCGGCGACAACGTCCAGATGGAGATCGAGCTGATCCAGCCGATCGCCATGGACCAGGGCCTGCGTTTCGCCATCCGCGAGGGTGGCCGCACGGTCGGTTCGGGCGTGGTCACGGAGATCATCGAGTAAGTACCTGCGCGCCACCCGGCGCGCACATTGGCAGTCCGATACGACAAATACAGCCCCACCGTCAAGGTGTGGCGGCGACGAGGCGGGTTTCCGCAAGGACTCCCCTCGTGACTCGCCGTCCGGGAGGGGCCCGGCGGGATCGCTCCCGCCGGCCGGATCAGGCAGCGAGCACAGCAGCGCCCAGACCACACCGCGACACGAAAACAGACGCTAGAGAGACTTTCATGGCAGCCGCCAACCAAAACAAGATCCGCATACGCCTCAAGGCATACGACACCTCGGCCATCGAGTCCGCGGCCAAGGAGATCGTCGAGACGGCGACCCGTACCGGGGCGAGCGTCTCGGGACCCGTGCCGCTGCCGACCGAGAAGAACGTCTACTGCGTGATCCGCTCGCCCTTCAAGGACAAGGACTCGCGCGAGCACTTCGAGATCCGCACGCACAAGCGTCTGATCGACATCCACCAGCCCACCCCCAAGACGGTCGACTCGCTCCAGCGCCTGGACCACCTCCCGGCGGGCGTCGACATCGAGATCCGTCTCGCCACCTGAGCGAACCCTGATGCCCGCGATCCTCGCCAAGAAGCTCGGCATGACCCAGGTCTTCCAGGAGGACGGCAGCGTCGCGCGTGTGACCGTGCTCGAGGCCGGCCCGTGCCCGGTGACGGCCATCCGCACGGCCGAGCGCGACGGCTACGAGGCCGTCCAGCTGGCGTTCGGGCAGACCAAGGAGAAGCACCTCACCAAAGCCGAGCTCGGCCACCTCAAGAAGGCGGACGCCCCGCCGATGCGCACGCTCGTGGAGTTCCGCGACGAGGCCGGCGAGCTGCAGGTCGGCGAGACCGTCACCGTGGAGTCCTTCGAGGTGGGCGCCCACGTGAAGATCGCGGGGACGTCCAAGGGCAAGGGCTTCCAGGGGACGATCAAGCGCCACAACTTCGCCAGCGGCCCCAAGTCCCACGGCTCGCACAACGTCCGCGCCCCGGGATCCATCGGCGCCTCGGCGTGGCCCGCACGCGTGATGAAGGGCATCCGCGGCCCCGGGCAGATGGGCAACAAGCGCGTCACCCAGAAGGGTCTCGAGATCGTGAGCGTGGACGCCGGCGAGAACCTGCTGCTGGTCCGCGGCTCCGTGCCCGGCCCCTCCGGCTCGATCGTGGAGGTGAGGACCGATGGCTGACGCTCCCGTGCTCGGCTCCTCGGCGAGCAAGAAGGTCAAGCTCGCCGACTCCGCCTTCGGCGCCCGCTTCGCCGGCCCGCTCGTGCACCAGAGCGTGCGGGCCGAGCAGGCCGCGCGCCGCCGCGGCACGGCGGCGACGAAAACCCGCGGCATGGTCTCGGGCGGTGGCGCCAAGCCATGGCGCCAGAAGGGCACCGGCCGCGCTCGCGCCGGCTCGAGCCGCTCGCCGATCTGGACCGGCGGTGGCACAGCGTTCGGGCCCCAGCCGCGCTCCTACACCTTCAAGGTCAACCGCAAGGAGCAGCGCGCGGCGCTGCGCAGCGCGCTCTCGCTGCACGCCGAGCGCGCCTCGATCGCGATCCTGGACGCGTCCGTGTTCGACGCCCCCAAGACCCGCCGGGCGCTCGAGCTGCTCGAGGACTGGGGCCCTGAGACACGTCGCGCTCCCTCGACGCTCGTGGTGCTCGCACCCGAGGAGTCAGCGGCCGCCCTCTCCTTCCGCAACCTGGCGCGCGTGGCCGTGCTCACGCCCGAGAACGTCGGGGTCACGGACCTGCTCAGCGCGGCCAGGCTGCTCGTATCCGAAGGCGCCCTGGAGGCGCTCACGGCGCGCACCGGCAAGCCCCGCGTGGGCGAGGAGGCGAACGCCTGATGGACCACACCCAGGTTCTCATCCGCCCTGTGGTCTCCGAGAAGAGCTACGTGCTCTCGGCGGCCGACCGCTACACCTTCCGCGTCCACTCAGACGCCCACAAGACGCACATCCGCCAGGCGGTCGAGGCGCTCTTCGACGTGCACGTCGTCGAGGTGCGCACGATGAGCGTCAAGTCCAAGCCCAAGCGCCGCGGGACGACCAAGGGCCGCACCCGCACCTGGAAGAAGGCCATCGTGCAGGTGCGCGCCGGCGAGACCATTCCGATATTCCAGGGCCTCTCAGCCCTCGAGGGCTGAGACCATGCCGATTCGCAAGCCAAAGCCGACGAGTCCCGGGATGCGCTTCGTCTCCTACCCGGACTTCGCCGAGGTCACGAAGTCAAAGCCCGAGAAGTCACTCGTCGAAGGCCTCAAGAGGAGCGGCGGTCGCAACGCCCACGGTCGCAAGACCTCGCGCCACCGCGGCGGCGGGGCCAAGCGCGCCTACCGTCGCATCGACTTCAAGCGCCGCAAGGACGGTGTGGACGCCCGCGTAGCGGCGATCGAGTACGACCCCAACCGCTCGGCATACATCGCCCTGCTGCACTACGTGGACGGCGAGAAGCGCTACATCCTGGCCCCCCAGCGCCTGACGGTCGGTATGACCGTGGCCTCGGGCGAGGGCGCGGACATCGCCGTGGGCAACTGCATGGAGCTCGCGCGGATGCCGGTGGGCACGGTCGTGCACAACATCGAGCTGGCGCCCGGGCGCGGCGGACAGATGGCGCGCTCGGCCGGAGCCTCGGCCCAGCTGATGGCCAAGGACGGCGAGATGGCGACCCTGCGCCTGCCCTCGGGCGAGATGCGGATGGTGCGCGCCGAGTGCCGCGCCACGGTCGGCACGATCGGCAACGCTGAGCACCAGAACGTCAAGGTGGGCAAGGCCGGGCGCAAGCGCCACATGGGCGTGCGTCCCCAGACCCGCGGTGTTGCGATGAACCCGGTGGACCACCCGCACGGCGGTGGCGAGGGCTCGACCACGGCCGGCCGGCACCCGGTGACGCCGTGGGGCGTGCCCACGCTCGGCTACCGCACCCGCAAAAAGAACAAGACCTCGAGTCGATACATCGTGCGCGGACGGCGGCGCGGGAAGGGCAAGCAGCGATGAGCAGATCCAGCAAGAAGGGCCCGTGGGTGGAAGAGCGCCTGATGAGCCGCATCGAAGCGTTGAACGCCGCCAACAACAAAAAAATGTTGCGGACATGGTCGCGTGCCTCGACGATCTTCCCGGAGATGGTCGGTCACACGATCGCCGTGCACGACGGCAAGAAACACGTGCCTGTGTTCGTCAGCGAGTCGATGGTCGGGCACAAGCTCGGCGAGTTCGCTCCCACCCGCACATTCCGCGGGCACGCTGGGTCGGGCAAGGTGCGATGACACCAGACGAGCAGACACCCGTGGAGCCCGAGGAGGGCGCAGAGGCGGCCGAGGCCAAAGCGGCCAAAGCGGCCAAGAAACCCGCGCGCAAAAAAGCTGCGAAAGCGGCCAAAGCGAGCGAGCCCACGGCCGAGGCAACTGCGGAGAAGGCCGACGGCGAGAAGGCGCCTGCCAAGAAAGCCGCCGCCAAAAAAGCTCCCGCTGCGAAAAAAGCGCCTGCCGAGAAAGCTGCCGAGACCAAAGAGCCCGTGGCTGAGAAGGCGGCCGAGCCGGCCGCCAAACCGAGCCGCGCGAAAAAAGAGGCTGCCAAAGCACCGCGGCGCCGGGTCGTGGCGGCCCACGCCCGCTACGTGCGCACCTCCGCCCGCAAGGCGCGCATGGTGTGCGGGCACATACGGGGCAAGTCCGTACAGGAGGCACGCGCTATCCTCGCCTTCACCCCTCGTGAGGTGGCCCGCGACTGGAGCAAGCTGCTCGAGTCCGCGGTGGCAAACGCCGAGAGCAACCATGAGCTGCTCGAGGACGATCTGATCGTCCGTGAGGCATATGCCGACGAAGGGCCGACGATCAAGCGCTTCAGGCCGCGCGCAATGGGACGAGCGACGCCGATCCGCAAGCGCACGAGCCACCTGACCATCACATTGACCCCGCGCCCAGAGCCCGGGACGACCAAGCGACACGGCTGAGAGACTGAGAAATGGGACAAAAGGTTCATCCAGAGGCCATGCGCGTGGGATACATCCACGACTGGAAGTCCAACTGGTTCAACGAGCGCAACTTCGCCGAGTACCTCGCCGAGGACGTGCGCGTGCGCGAGCACATCATCAACAAGCTCGCCCACGCGGGGCTGTCGGACATCACGATCCGCAAGGACGCCCAGGAGCTCGAGGTCAACATCCACACGGCGCGCCCGGGCATCGTGATCGGCAAGTCGGGCACCGAAGTGGACGCGCTGCGCCGCGACCTGCACCGCATGACCAAAAAGCAGATCAAGGTCAACATCCTCGAGATCAAGCGCCCTGAGCTCGACGCCAAGCTCGTGGCCCAGTCGATCGCCGAGCAGCTGCAGAACCGGGTGGCCTTCCGCCGCGCGATGAAGCGCGCCCTGACCAGCGCCATGCGCTCGGGCGCCAAGGGCGTGAAGGTCCAGGTCGCCGGGCGCCTCGGCGGTGCCGAGATGGCCCGCACGGAAAGCTACTCGGACGGACGGGTGCCACTGCACACCATGCGCGCGGACATCGACTACGGCTTCTACGAGGCCCGCACCACCTTCGGGCGCATCGGCGTGAAGTGCTGGGTCAACAAGGGCGAAATCATGCCCGAGGGCTACACCGGCGCGGACCTCACCGACATGACCGCGCCCGCTCCCCCGAGCAACGACCGCGACGGGCGCGGTGGACGTGACGGGCGCGATGGTCGCGGACGCGGTAGGGGCGGCGGCGGTGGACCGGGCGGCGGCGGCCGTGGACGCGGTCCGGGTGGTCCCGGCGGTGGACGTGGACCCGGCGGTCCGGGCGGTGGACGTGGACCCGGCGGTCCCGGCGGCGGACGCGGTCCGGGCGGTCCCGGCGGCGGCGGCGGCGGTGGGCGTGGACGTGGACCCTCTTCTGGCGGAGGTGGGCGCTGATGCTCTCGCCCAAGCGCGTAAAGCACCGCAAGCAGCACCGTGGGCACCGGCGCGGCACCTCGCGCGGACAGCTGCACGTCCAGTTCGGCGAGTACGGCCTGAAGGCGCTCGAGGGCGGCTGGCTGACCAATCGCCAGATCGAGGCCGCCCGTGTTGCGATGACGCGCAAGATCAAGCGTGGCGGCAAGGTCTGGATAAACGTCTTCCCGGACAAGCCCGTGACCAAGAAGCCGGCCGAGACCCGCATGGGCTCGGGCAAGGGCTCGCCCGAAGGCTGGGTGGCCGTGGTCAAGCCAGGGCGCGTGATGTTCGAGCTGGCCGGTGTGTCTGAGCCGCTCGCCCGTGAAGCGATCCGGCTGGCGGCACACAAGCTCCCGGTGAAAACCAAGTTCGTGTTGCGCGAGGACTAGGACGGCGTGATGAAGGCCAGCGAACTACGCGATCTCGACGACGGCGAGCTCGTCAAGCGCACGGGTGAGCTCGGCAAAGAGGTCTTCGGGCTGCGCTTTGCTAACGCCACGGGCGAACTCGACGACACCGCCGGCCTCGGCCGCGCCAGGCGCGATCTGGCCCGCGCGCTGACCGTCAAGCGCGAGCGCGAGCTCGAGCTCGCGGCAGAGCGCACGCAGGGCAACTGACTTCCAGGACAGGATGAACCAAATGGCTGACCAACCAGACGACGAGACACAACAGACTCCAGCAGACGCCCCCGAGGCCCAGGCCCCTGAGGCCGAGGCCCCGCAGGCCGACGCCCCCGAGGAGCAGGCCGCGGATGCGGCCGAGCAGGCCGAGGACGCCACGCCCGAGCCGCTCGCCGAGGCACAGCCCGAGCCGAGCGAGCCCGAGGTTCAGCTGCCGCCCAAGGAGCGCCGCCGCCAGGCGCGCTCCAAGCACGCCGGCGAGGCCAAGCCGGCGCGCTCCCCCGAGGAGCGCCACGCGGAGCGCGTGGCCGAGCGGCGGAGCAAGGCCGTGCGCCGTCGTGCCCGTCGTCTGCAGGAACGGGCCAAGTCCGTAGAGCGCCGCGCCTCCGCGCCGGCCCCGGAGCCGCTGGCTCCGGTCCACGCACCGGTCGAGGGCACCCGGCGGGTGCGCCAGGGCATCGTGGTCTCCGACAAGGCCGCCAAGACGATCACCGTGCGCATCGACGTCGCCCGCCGCCACCGCCGCTACGAGAAGATCGTGCGCAGCTCGAGCACCCTGCACGCGCACGACGAGAACAACGACGCCCATGAGGGCGACGTGGTCCGCGTGATCGAGAGCAGGCCGCTGTCGCGCACCAAGCGCTGGGCGCTCGTCGACGTGCTGGAGCGTGCACGGTGATCCAGAACGAGACCCGGCTGCGCGTGGCCGACAACTCGGGCGCGCGCGAAATCCTCTGCATCCGCGTCAAGGGCGGCTCAAAGCGCCGCTACGCGTTCGTGGGCGACGTGATCACGGCCACCGTCAAGCAGGCCAACCCGCAGGGCACCGTCAAAAAGGGCGAGGTGGTGACGGCCGTGATCGTGCGCACCAAGAAGCCGATCGGTCGCGACGACGGCACCTACATCGCCTTCGACGAGAACGCCGCAGTGATCATCGACGACCAGAACAACCCTCGCGGGACCCGCGTGTTCGGCCCCGTGGCGCGCGAACTGCGCGAGCGCAACTTCATGAAGATCGTCTCGCTGGCGCCCGAGGTCCTGTGATGGCCGGCCGCAAATCCTCCACCAAGACGAGCGCCCGCCGCCACCTGAAGATTCGCAAGGGCGACAACGTCGAGGTGATCTCGGGCAAGGATCGCGGCAAGAGCGGTCGTGTGCTGCGCGTGGACCCGGACCGCGAGCGTCTGTACGTCGAGGGTCTCAGCATGGTCAAGCGCCACACCCGTCCCTCGCAGGTCGCCGGAGCCCAGAGCGAAACGGCGATGGGCGGCGTGATCGAGCGCGAGGGCCCGATCCACGTGTCCAACGTGATGCTCCTGGACGCCAAGGGTCAGCGCACCCGCGTGCGCATCGAGCGCGAGGACGGAAACCGCTACCGCGTCGCCAAGAGCACGGGCGCGAGGCTCGACTGATCGCCATGGCCGCCGCAACAGACACAGCTCCCCCAGCACGCCTGAAGGCGCGCTACCTCGAGGAGATCCGACCCGCGCTGATCGAGCGCTTCGGCTATTCCTCGATCATGCAGGCCCCGAAGGTGGAGAAGATCACCCTGAACATGGGCGTGGGCCTGGCCAAGCAGGACTCCAAAGTGCTCAAGGCCGCCACCGAACAGCTCGCCGCGATCGCCGGGCAGCAGCCGAACGTGCGCCGCGCGCGCAAGTCGATCGCCGCTTTCAAACTGCGCGAGGGCATGCCCGTGGGCGTGACCGTGACGCTGCGGGCCGAGCGCGCCTACGAGTTCCTCGACCGGCTCGTCTCCATCGCCATTCCCCGGATCCGCGACTTCCGCGGCCTGAACCCGCGCTCCTTCGACGGCCGCGGCAACTACTCGATGGGCGTCAAGGAGCAGATCATCTTTCCCGAGATCGACTACGACGCGATCGACATGGTGCGCGGCCTGGACATCACCATCACCACCTCAGCCTCCAGCGACCTCGAGGCCTACGCACTGCTCGCCGCCTTCGGCATGCCCTTCTCGGCCGATCGTCGCCCAAGGGGCTATGACCCGGAGGCCGACGCGGCTGCCGAACGCGCTCACGAGCAGGCCGAGGTCGAGCGCGCGGCCGCCGCCGAGACAGCGGCGGTAGATGCAGCCGAGGCGGCGCAGGCGAAAGCAGCAGCCGCCGAGGCCAAGGCCGCCAAGGCTGCAGCCGGCAAGCCCGAGAAGCGCAAGCCCGAGGCCACAGAGCCCAAGCCGGAGTCGGCTGCAGAGCCTGAGGTCGCCGCTGAGCCTGAGGTCGCCGCCGAGCCGGACGCCGCCGCCGAGCCGGAGCCTGAGCCCGCTGCAGAGCCCGAGCCCGAGCCCGTCGCTGAGGCCGAGCCGGAGGCTGAGGCCGCGGAGACCACGACTGAGCCCGAGACCGAGGCCGCTGCCGAGCCCGAGGCGGCCGCTGCCGAGGCCCCCGAGGCAGCGCAGGACGACGCCCCCGAGGACGGGGACGCGCAGACCACCGAGAAAGAGAGCACCGACTGATGGCCAAGACTTCTCAGCGCGTCAAGCAGGCGCGGACTCCCAAGTTCAAGACACGTGCATATACTCGTTGCACCCGCTGCGGTCGTCCGCGCGCGGTGTACAAGAAGTTCGGGGTGTGCCGCATCTGCCTTCGCGAGCTCGCCCACAACGGTCAGATCCCCGGGATGACCAAGTCGTCCTGGTAGTGGGAAGAACCCTCCGCGACGACCGTATAACCATGGTGATACAGACTCCACAAACGGACACAACGACAACGACGGCCACGCTCGCATGTCGGTCCAGCCACTAGAAAGCCGCTCAAAGCAATGTCAATGACCGATCCGATAGCCGACTTCCTGACGCGCGTGCGCAATGCGATCCACGCTGCGCACGAGACCGTCGAGCTGCCAGCCTCCAAGCTGAAGAGCGAGCTGGCTCGCATCCTGGACGAGCAGGGCTACATCGACTCGTGGTCTGTGATCGACACCCCCGAGGGCGATGCTGGACAGCTGATCCAGATCCGCCTGAAGTACACCGAGGACCGCCGCTCGGCGATCTCGGGCCTGCGGCGCGTGTCGCGTCCAGGCCGGCGAACCTATGTGGACGCCAAGCACATCCCCAAGGTGCTGGGCGGCATGGGAACGGCGATCATCTCGACCTCCCGCGGAGTGATGACCGGCCACGACGCCCGCGCAGCCGGTGTCGGCGGCGAGGTCCTGGCGCAGGTCTGGTGAGCTGAGCTCATGTCCCGAATCGGTAGACAGCCAATCCCCGTCCCCACCGGCGTGACGGTCTCGATCGAGCCCGAGGAGGTCCGTGTGAACGGCCCCAAAGGCGAACTGGCCGAGCGCGTGCACCGCGACATCGAGGTCGTCCAGGAGGGCGATCAGCTGGTGGTCACCCGACCGACTGACCGCGGCGAACACCGTGCCCTGCACGGCCTCACCCGCTCGCTGGTGGCCAACATGGTCCAGGGGGTCACCAGCGGCTATGAGAAGCGCCTTGAGATCCAAGGTGTCGGCTACCGCGCGCAGCTGAAGGGCAGGAACCTGGAGCTCGCCGTGGGCTACTCCCACCCGGTCCCCATCCCAGCGCCTGACGGCATCGAATTCGAGGTGCCACAGCCGACCCGCGTGGTGGTCAAGGGCATCTCCAAGCAGCTCGTGGGCGAGACGGCAGCGATCATCCGCAAGCAGCGCCCGCCCGAGCCATACAAGGGCAAGGGCATCCGCTATGAGGGCGAGCACGTCACACGAAAGGTCGGGAAGCGCGCATGAGCGTCATCACCAAGGAGAACCGCCGCCTCAAGCGCCGCCGCAGGGTTCGCGCGAAGATCTCGGGCACGGCCACGCGGCCGCGCATCTCGGTGTTCCGCTCCAACCGTGGACTCTCGGCGCAGCTCGTCGATGACGTCTCGGGCCGCACGCTGGCGGCCGTCAACTGGTTCGAGTCAGAGCTGGGCTCGGCCAGCAAAGCCGAGCGCGCCATGCGCGCCGGACAGCTGCTCGCCGAGCGCGCCAAAGCAGCCGGCATCTCAGAGGCCGTCTTCGACCGCGGCGGCTACCGCTACCACGGCCATGTCCGCGCCTTCGCCGAAGCCATCCGCGAGGCCGGCGTCACCGTCTGACGTGTCCGCACGCCAGCTACCGCTACTCTCCTTCAGCCCATGTCCATATCGATAGACCGCTCAGTCAACCAAGCCGGCCTGGACCTCCAGGAGCGCGTGGTCGAGATCAACCGCGTCGCCAAGGTCGTCAAGGGCGGCCGGCGCTTCTCGTTCACGGCCCTCGTGGTCGTCGGCGACGAACGCGACGTGGTGGGGGTCGGCTACGGCAAGGCCAACGAGGTTCCCCTGGCGATCCAGAAGGGCGTGGAGCGCGCCAAGAAGGATCTCTTCCGCGTCCCCAAGCACGGCTCGACGATCACCCACCAGACGACCGGCGTCTTCGGGTCCGGGCGCGTGCTTCTCAAGCCGGCCGCGCCCGGTACCGGCGTGATCGCCGGCGGCGGCGTGCGCGCGGTGCTCGAGCTCGCTGGCATCCACGACATCCTCTCCAAGAGCCTCGGCACGCAGAACCCGATCAACCTGGTCAAGGCCACCGTGGCCGGACTGCGCGGCCTGTACACGCCCGCCGAGGTCGCCGAGCTGCGCGGCCTGAGCATCAACCAGGTGCTCGGTCTCGGCGGTCGCGAGGCTGCCAACGGCGTGATCCACGCCGACGAGGCCGAGACGGAGACACCCGCGATCGCCGAGCCGGCAGCGGCGGGCGCCGACGGAGCCTCCTGATGGCTGAGCTGAGCGTCACCCAGCGCCGCTCCAAGAACGGCGCCAACGTCAAACAGCTCGACACGCTGCGCTCGCTCGGCCTGCGCCGCATCGGCCACACGGTCGCGGTCAAGGACACTGAGCAGGCGCGCGGCATGCTGCACGCGGTACGCCATCTGGTCGAGGTCAAGGAGGGCAAGTGAGCCCCGCCGCCAAAGACCAGGAGGAGCGCATCGGCCTGCACAACCTGGCGCCCTCTCCCGGCAGCCGTCGTCCCCGCAAGCGCATCGGGCGCGGCGAAGGCTCGGGCACCGGCAAGACCTCCGGCCGTGGGCAGAAGGGCGCGGGCTCGCGCTCGGGCTCCAAGCGCAGAGCGGCCTTCGAAGGCGGTCAGATGCCGATCCACATGCGCATGCGAAAGCTGCGCGGGCCGCACATGAAGAAGTCGATGCCCTTCGAGCCCTTCCGTACGCACACCCAGCCGGTCAACATCTCCTCGCTGGAGAGCCGCTTCGAGGCGGGTACCGAGGTCACGATCGAGCTGATGAAGGCCAACGGCCTGGCCACTCGCAAGGACGTGCCCGTCAAGGTGCTCGCCAAGGGCGAGCTCAGCAAGGCCCTCACGGTCCACGCCCACGGCTTCAGCGCCAGTGCGCGCGAGCGCATCGAGGCGGCCGGCGGCACCTGCACCCTCGTCGAGGGCTAGCGAGCCCCGGCCGTGCAAGCGGCTTCGCGCGCGAGCGCATCCACTAGAATCGGCCGCCCCGCCCGCACGCCGGCACAGTGCCTGGGTGCGGTGGGCTGACAGCCATGCTCTCCACGATCCTCAACGCCTTCCAGGTCGCGGACATCCGCAAAAAGATCGCCATCACGGCCGGTCTGCTGCTCGTCTATCGCCTCGGCTCGCACATACCGGTGCCGGGCGTCAACCTCACCGCGGTCAACAACATCCAGAAGCAGTTCGGCGGCTCCAACATCCTCGGGCTGCTCAACCTCTTCTCCGGCGGCGGGCTCTCGCGGATCGCGATCTTCGCGCTGGGGATCATGCCCTACATCACCTCCTCGATCATCCTGCAGCTGCTGCAGGTGGCCGTGCCCTCGCTCGAGAAGCTCTCCAAGGAAGGCGAGGTGGGGCAGGCCCGCATCACCCAGTACACGCGATACCTGACCGTCGGGCTCGCCTTCGCCCAGTCGATCGGCTACGTCTTCCTCTTCCACAGCCTCCAGGCCAAAGCGGGCGAATCGGTCGTCACGCACTTCGATGCTCCCCACATCTTCCTGATCGTGATCTGCCTGACCACCGGCTGCGTGCTGCTGATGTGGGTGGGCGAGCTGATCACCCAGCGCGGCATCGGCAACGGCATATCGCTGTTGATCTTCTCCTCGATCGTCTCACGCCTGCCCAGCGGCATCCAGGCATGGTGGACCTCCCAGGACCAGGTCTTCAAGGTGATGATGCCCTTCCTCGTGCTGGCCGTCGTCGCCGGGATCGTGTTCGTGCAGGAGGGCCAGCGGCGCATCCCCGTGCAGTACGCCAAGCGCGTGATCGGGCGGCGCATGTCCGAGGGCGGGCAGACCTACCTGCCGCTGCGCGTGAACATGGCGGGCGTGATCCCGGTGATCTTCGCCGCCAGCCTGATGGCCTTCCCGCCGACCGTGGGCCAGCTCGTGAAAACCAAATGGGGCAAATCGCTGTCTGACTTCTTCACGCCCAACGGCTGGCACTACGTGCTGGGCGAGTCGCTGTTGATCATCGTCTTCACCTACTTCTACACGGCTGTCACGTTCAACCCGGTCGACCAGGCCGACAACCTCAAGAAGTACGGCGGGTTCATCCCGGGAGTCCGTCCAGGGCGTCCAACCGCAGAATTCCTCGACCGCATCCTCGCGCGCCTGACCTTCCCCGGCGCGCTGTTCCTCGCGGCCGTGGCCGCCCTGCCCGCGATCCTGATCGCGCGCACTCACCAGAACTTCTTCTTCGGGGGCACCTCGATCCTGATCGTGATCGGCGTGGCGCTCGAAACCATGAAGCAGCTCGAGGCGCAGCTGATGATGCGCAGCTACGAGGGTTTCCTGAAGTAGACGCGCCCGCGCCGCCGGCCGCGCCCGCGAGCCCCGCTCGCGCCCGCGCCGGAGCCCACGGGCGCGGAGTGGATGCAGAAAAGCACCGGCGTTCGGCACACGCCCCACCCGAGCGGGTAGGCTGCCCCGGTCGTGTCCGAGCTGAACCTGATCCTCCTCGGTCCGCCGGGCGCCGGCAAGGGCACCCAGGCCGATCGCCTGCGCGATGACTTCGCGATGCCCCACATCTCCACCGGAGACATCCTGCGCGCGCAGGTGGCCGAGGGCACCGAGCTCGGGCAGGAGGCCAAGCGCTACATGGACGCCGGCGACCTGGTGCCGGACGAGGTGATCGTGGGGATGATCACCGACCGTGTGGCCGAGGGCGACGCCCGTGATGGCTTCCTGCTCGACGGCTTCCCGCGCAACCAGAAGCAGGCCGAGGCGCTGAGCGAGGCGCTCAACGGGCTCGAGCGCCACCTCACGGCGGCGCTGCTGATCGAAGTCCCGGACGACGACGTCGTGCGCCGGCTGGCCGGGCGCAGGGTGTGCGTGAAGAACCCCGGCCACATCTACCACGTGGATTTCGACCCCCCCAAGCACGAGGACGTGTGCGACCAGGACGGCTCCCGCCTGATCCAGCGCGATGACGATCGCGAGGAGACGATCCGCCACCGCCTCGAGGTCTACCACTCCCAGACCGAGCCGCTGATCGACTACTACGACGGCAAGGGACTGCTCCGGCGCTTCGACGGACGGCGTGGCCCGGACGAGGTTCACGCCCACGTCAGGGCGACCGTGGCCACGCTGCGCCTGGAGGAGAACCTCTAACGGCGCAAGCTAAGCTCCCAGGGTGATCATCAAGAAGTCACCCGAGGAGATCGAGAAGATGGCCCAGGCGGGCCTGATCCTCGCCGCGACGCTGGATCTGATGGCCGCCCAGGTGCGCCCCGGCATCAGCACCGGCGAGCTCGACAAGCTCGCCGAGCGCTTCATCCGCTCCCAGGGAGCCACGCCCACCTTCAAGGGCTATCGCGGCTTTCCCGGCTCGATCTGCGCCTCGCCCAACGAGATGATCGTGCATGGCATCCCCGGCAAGTACAAGCTGAAGGGCGGCGACATCATCTCGATCGACGTCGGCGTCACGCTCGACGGCTGGGTGGCCGACGCCGCCCGCACCTTCCCCGTGGATCAGGTGGGCGAGCGCGAGCAGGGCCTCTTGAGCGCAACGCGGGAGTCGCTGCTCGCGGGGGTCGCCCAGTGCCGGCCGGGCAACCGCATGGGCGATGTCTCGAGCGCCATCCAGGGCGTGGCCGAGGGCGCGGGCCTGTCCGTGGTTCGCTCGCTGGTCGGCCACGGCGTCGGGCGCAGCATGCACGAGGATCCCCAGGTCCCCAACTACGGCAAGCCCGGCAAGGGCCCTGTGCTCGAGGAGGGCATGGTGCTGGCGATCGAGCCGATGACCACCGCTGGGCGCCCGGCTGTGCGCGTGGGCGGGGACGGCTGGGCGATCTACTCCCAGGACAACTCGCCGGCGGCCCATTTCGAGTTCACCGTTGCGATCACCTCCGCGGGCCCGCGGATCCTGACGCCGTGGCACCTCGCCGTCGAGGAGCGGGCCGCCGAGCCGCTCGTCGAGGGCGTGGCCAGCACCGGCTGAAAGGGCACCTGTCACCCACGGCTGCCCGGCCACCGACGCCGGTCCCGCAGCCGCGAGGGAGCCGCGAGGTAGCGGCGAGACGAACTTGCTACCATCACGAGTCCTGCCCGAGTGCGAGGCGTTTCGCCTGCCCTAGGGTGATCCACGACCCGGTAGCGGCGGCCGCAACGGCAGCCAGAGCCGCGTCGCCGGAACACAGCCGCTGAAAGGGATCATGAAGGTAAGACCGTCGGTGAAGCCGATGTGCGAGAAGTGCAAGATCATCCGCCGCCACGGGGTGGTGCTCGTGATCTGCCAGAACAAGCGCCACAAGCAGCGCCAGGGGTGATCGGCTAAGTGGCACGTATAGCCGGCGTCAACCTGCCTCTGAACAAGCGCTCGGAGATCGGTCTGACCTACATCTACGGGATCGGGCGCTCGACGTCCAACAAGGTCCTCAGCCAGGTGGGGGTCAATCCGGACACCTACATCCGCGACCTCACCGAGGACGAGGTGGCCAAGCTCCGCGACGCGATCGACGACGGGCTCACCGTCGAGGGCGATCTGCGGCGCGAGCGCTCCCAGGACATCAAGCGCCTGCAGGAGATCGGCTGCTACCGCGGACTGCGCCACCGTCGCGGGCTGCCGGTCCGTGGACAGAAGACCAAGACCAACGCCCGCACCCGCAAGGGCCCCAAGCGCATGCAGGTGGCTGGCAAGAAGAAAGCGGGTAAGAAGTAGTGCCCCCCGCTCCCAAGCGCGCCCGCGGCCGGCGCAAGCCCAAAAAGAACATCCCGGTCGGCCAGGCGCACATCAAGACTTCGTTCAACAACACGATCGTCTCGCTGACGGACACCCAGGGCAACGTCATCGCCTGGGAGTCGGCTGGAGGCGCAGGCTTCAAGGGATCGCGCAAGTCGACCCCGTTCGCCGCCCAGGTGACCGCCGACGCGGCCGCCCGCAAGGGCCTCGAGCAGGGCTTGCAGAAGGTGGAGGTGTACGTCAAGGGACCCGGCTCGGGTCGCGAGACGGCGATCCGCTCGCTGCAGGCGGCGGGCCTGGAAGTGACGGGCGTCAAGGACGTCACGCCGCAGGCTCACAACGGTTGCAGGCCTCGCAAGCGGCGGAGGGTCTAACAAATGGCTAGAGACACCAGCCCCCAGTGCAAGCAGTGCCGTCGCGAGGGACAGAAGCTGTTCCTCAAGGGCGAGCGCTGCCTGACGGACAAGTGCGGCGTCGAGCGTCGCGCATACCCGCCGGGCGAGCACGGGCGCGGGCGCATGAAACAGAGCGAGTACCGGGTGCAGCTGCGCGAGAAGCAGAAGGCGCGTCGCTACTACGGCGTGCTGGAGAAGCAGTTCCACGGCTACTACGTCAAGGCTTCGCGCCAGGTCGGGATCACCGGCGAGAACCTGCTGGCGCTGCTCGAGTGCCGCCTGGACAACGTGCTGGTCAGGCTCGGCTTCGCTGCATCCCGCCGCCAGGCCCGCCAGCTGATCCGTCACGGCCACTGGACGGTCAACGGCCGGCGGGTCAACATCCCCAGCTACCAGGTGCGCCCGGGCGACGTCATCACGATCAAGGCGGAGACGCCCGCCACCCAGGTGGTCAGGGACGCCACGGAGCTCACCGGACAGATTCCCGCGTGGCTGCAGGCCGATCACGAGTCGCTGTCGGCCAAGGTGCTGCGCAAGCCGGAGCGGCGTGAGGTCGCCGCACCGGTGCAGGAGCAGCTCATCGTCGAGCTGTACTCGAAGTAGTAGGAAACTTGCCCGTGCGGCGGCCCAGCAGGGCGGCTGCACTTCAGAGCCGGCGTCCATGCGACGCCGGTGCGACACCAAAACGACGTTAGGACTTTCATGCTCGACTTCCAAATCCCCCGGATCACAAGCGAGTCGGTGGAGCAGAACCGCGGCACGTTCACGATCGAGCCGCTCGATCGCGGTTTCGGCTACACCTTCGGCAACTCGCTGCGCCGCGTGCTGCTCTCCTCCCTCGCCGGCGCGGCCGTCACGAGCGTGCGCATCGAGGGCGTGGCCCACGAGTTCTCCACGATCCAGGGCGTCAAGGAGGACGTGACCGACATCGTCTTGAACCTCAAGGGCGTGGTCTGCCGGATGCACTCGGACGCCAGCGAGGTCGAGGCGCCGCTGGTGGTGACCGGCCCGGGTGAGATCACGGCCAAGGACATCGACCTGCCCGCGGGCGTCGAGATCCTCAACCCCGACCTGCACATCGCCACGCTCGAGAAGAAAACCAAGCTCGAGCTGTACATGACGATCGGCCGCGGCCGCGGCTACAGACCGGCCGAGGAGAACAAGTCCGCAGACCAGCCCATCGGCGTGATCCCGATCGACTCGATCTTCTCGCCCGTGCGCCGCGTGGCCTACGCGGTCGAGCAGGCCCGTGTGGGACAGAAGACGGACTTCGACAAGCTCACGCTGGACATCGAGACGGACGGCTCGATCGACCCTCAGGCCGCGCTGCGCGAGGCGGCCGAGCTGCTGATCTCGCAGCTCGCCATCTTCACCGACGCCGACCGCATCCAGGAGCTGCGCGCGGCGCCCGGCGGACAGCTCGACGGCCACGGCCTGGCCGTGGGTGGCGGCCCCCAGGCGGCGCTGCAGGGCGAGGAGTTCGGGATCCTGATCGAGGAGCTCGAGCTGGGTGTGCGCTCCTACAACTGCCTCAAGCGTGCCGGCATCCAGACGGTGGGCGATCTGATCTCCAAGTCCGAGGCAGAGCTCAACGCGATCCCGAACTTCGGCAAAAAGTCGATCGACGAGGTCATCGAAACGCTGCACGCCCGGGGGTTGAACCTGCGTCAGGACTGAGTGCCCCGCGGCGAGTCGTGTATAGCCATGGCTATACGCCCCTCACAGCCGCAAGCACTGACTCCCTTCCTGGCTTAGACTCCGCGATCCCATGCGCCACAAGAAGACCAAACACAAGCTCAGCCGCGACTCGGCGCATCGCAAGTCCCTGCTCATGAACCTGAGCAAGGAGCTGATCGAGCACGAGCGGATCAAGACCACCGAGGCCAAGGCCAAGGCGGTCAAGCCGGAGATCGAGAAACTGATCACGCTGGCCAAGCGCGGCGATCTGCATGCGCGCAGGCAGGCGCTCTCGACGCTCTCCCAGGACAAGTTCGCGGTCCACAAGCTGTTCGTCGAGGTCGCCCCGCGCTATGCCGAGCGGCCCGGTGGCTACACGCGCATCCTGAAGCTCGGGCCGCGTCGCAGCGACGCCACCGAGATGGTCTTCATCGAGCTCGTCTGAGCCGGGGCCGCGCGGTAGCGCTGAGGCCCCGGGGATGATCACCAGGTAGCGCTGACACCGCGGGGATGATCACCAAGCTCACGCTCGAGTACGACGGCACGGACTTCGCCGGCTGGGCGCGCCAGCCCGAGGAGCGGACCGTGCAGGAGGAGCTCGAGCGCGTACTGCGCACGATCCTCGGCGCGAGCGCCGCGGACGGCGGGCCGCTGAAGCTGAGCGTGGCCGGGCGCACCGATCGCGGCGTGCACGCATGGGGGCAGGTGGCCAGCTATGCCCACGAGGCGCTCGACCCGCTGCGCCTCAACGGGCTGCTGCCAGATGACATCTCGGTGCTCGCCTCAGAGCCCGCACCGGAGGGCTTCGACGCCCGCCGGGACGCCGTCAGCAGGACCTACTGCTATCGGGTGCTCGCGCGGCGCTCGCGCAGCGTGTTCGAGCGCCGACGCGCCTTCTGGTGGACGAGCGCGATCGAGCCAGACATCCTGCACGAGTGCGCCAGGGCGCTGCTCGGCAGGCATGACTTCACTGCCTTCACGCCCACCGAAACCGAGCACTCGCACTTCGTGCGCCATGTCTCGCGCGCTGAGTGGCTGATGGACGGCGAGCTGCTCGAGTTCTGGATCGAGGCAGACACGTTCCTGCGCCACATGAACCGCGTGCTCGTGGGCACCATGCTCGACGTGGCCGCGGGGTTGATCGGCGTGGAGCAGTTCACCGAGCTGCTGGAGGGTCGCCAGCGCTCGCATGCGGGGCGCACGGCGCCGGCGCATGGGCTGGCGCTGGCGAGCGTCTCCTACGAGGCGTAGAGCCTCGTGTGCACCCAAGCTCCCAACGTAGAGCCTCGCGGTGTACCTACTCTCCCAATGGGGCGACTCGCGCGCACGCGCACGCGCGCGCGAGTCACCCGTTTCGGACACTCCCCGCTCACGCAGGGAGCCGAAGCGGCCCCTATGCTGGATGGAGACGATGCTCAACGTGCTGCTGACAAACGACGACGGGATCGAGGCCGACGGCCTGCAGGCGTTGCGTCGCGCGCTGATCGGGGTGGACGGGGTGCGCCTGGCGGTGATCGCGCCGGACGGCAACCGCTCGGCGATGGCCCGCTCGATCACCACGCGCAGGCCGCTGTGGGTCGCCGAGGTGCCCTTCGACGACGGCACCGTCGGCTATGCCACGGACGGCACGCCCGTGGACTGCGTGCGGCTGGCGAGCCTCGGCGTGATCGAGGACTTCAAGGCCGATCTGGTGGTGGCGGGCATCAACCACGGGGCCAACCTGGGCGATGACATCACCTACTCGGGCACGGTCGCGGCGGCGCTCGAGGGGGTCGTGCTCGACCTGCCCGCTATCGCCGTCTCGCAGCAGTCGGGCGCGGGGTCTCTGGACTACCGCTTCCACGGCGGCTTCGGCTTCGAGGTGGCGGCTCGGTTCGTGGCCCGCCTGGTGGAGCGCATCGAGGACGTGCCGCTGCCGGCCAAAACGCTGCTCAACGTCAACGTGCCGACGGGGGAGCCGAGCGGCGTGGAGGTGGCGAGCCTCGGCAAGCGCATCTACCGGGACGAGCTCAAGCTCGAGCGCGAGGAGGAGAACCGGCGGCGCTACTGGATCTACGGCTCGGACCCCGGGTTCGAGGACGAGCCGGGCACGGACCTCGCCGCCGTGGCCGCGGGACGGATCGCGGTCACGCCGATCCACTTCGACCTGACCGACCGACCGAGCCTCGAGGCGCTGCGCCGCTTCGACATGGAGGAGCTGCTCGCGCCACCGATCGGAGATCGGCCAGCACACGACGCGCTTCCGTGAGCGAGGCAGAGCGGGCCGCTGAGCTGCGCAGGCAGCTCGAATACCACTCCCACCGCTACTACGTCCTCGACGATCCGGAGATCGGCGACGATCAGTACGACCGCCTGCTCGACGAGCTGCGCGCGCTGGAGCGCGATCACCCGGAGCTCCTGACACCGGACTCGCCCACGCGCCGGGTGGGGGGCGAGCCGGTGGGGCGCCTGGAGAAGGTCGAGCACCTCGAGCCGATGCTCTCCCTCGGCAACGTGCGCTCGGAGGAGGAGCTGCGGGCGTGGGTGGAGCGGATGCGCAACCACCTCGCCCGGGAGGGGATCGCCGAGCCGCGGTTCACATACGTGGTGGAGCCCAAGATCGACGGGCTGGCGATCAGCCTCGTGTATCGCGACGGCGTGCTCGAGCGGGGGGCCACGCGGGGCAACGGCGAGATCGGCGAGGACGTCACTCACAACCTGCGCACGATCGGCGCGATACCGCTGCGCGTGGAGGATGCTCCGCCGCTGGTGGAGGTTCGTGGCGAGGTGTACATGTCGCTGGCCGACTTCACCGCCCTGAACGAGCGCCGCGCGGAAGCGGGGGAGTCGACGTTCATGAACCCGCGCAACTCGGCCGCGGGCACCATCCGCCAGCTCGATCCGGCGGACGCGGCCAAGCGTCCGCTGTCGATCTGGTGCTACCAGGTGGGCGTCACTGAGGGGCTCTCCTTCAAGGCCCACTCGGAGGGCCTTCAGTGGCTGCGCGACCACGGCTTTCGCGTCAACCGCGGGATCAAGCTGCTGGGCGGCGCCGAGGAGGTGATCGAGCAGTGCCTGGAGTGGGAGCGCCGGCGGGGCGAGCTCGACTTCGAGATAGACGGGGCGGTGGTCAAGGTCGACGACCTCGAGCTCCAGCGCAGGCTCGGCTCGGTGGGGCGCGATCCGCGCTGGGCGGTGGCGTGGAAGTTCCCGCCCACCACGGCCGTGACGAAGCTCGAGAAGGTGATGTGGAACGTGGGCAAGTTCGGCGACCTGCGCCCCTATGCGGTGCTCGAGCCGGTGGCCGTGGGCGGCGTGACGATCAAGCTGGCCACGTTGCACAACGAGGAGGACATCGTGCGCAAGGACATCCGGGCGGGCGAGGAGGTGATCGTGGTGCGCGCGGGCGATGTGATCCCCCAGGTGGTCTCGCCCGCGCCCCACGTCTCCGAGCGCAGCGGTCGCCCGCCGGCGCCCCATCCGCCCGCGCGCTGCCCCTTCTGCGACACCGAGACCTTCAAGCCACCCGACAGCGTCTTCACCAAGTGCCCCAACCGCGACTGTCCCGCGCGGGCATGGCAGCTGCTCAAGCACTTCGTCTCGCGGGGGGCCATGGACATCGACGGCCTCGGCGAGAAGCAGGTGGCGCTGCTGCAGGAGCGGGGCCTGGTGAGGACTGCGGCGGACTTCTATGGCCTGCGCGAGGAGCAGCTGCTGGAGCTCGAGGGCTTCGGCGAGCTCTCGGCCAGGAACCTGGTGGCGGCGATCGAGGCGTCCAAGGGCCGGCCGTTCGCGCGGGTGCTGTTCGCCCTCGGGATCGAGGAGGTGGGGGAGGTGACCGGGCGCAACCTCGCCCAGGGCTTCCGCGACATCGATGCGCTCCTGGAGGCCTCGGCCGAGCAGATCGCAGAGATCCCCGGGATCGGCGAGAAGATGGCCCAATCGATCCGCGAGCAGCTCGACGACAAGCGCATGGGCGCCCTGATCTCAGATCTGCGCGCGGCCGGGCTGCGCTTCCACGAAGAGGGTCCGCTGCCGTCCGAGGGTCCGCTGGCCGGCAGGACGCTGGTGCTTACGGGAAGCCTGCCCGAGTGGTCGCGCGAGGAGGCCACGGCGCAGATCAGCGCGGCCGGCGGGCGCGTGACGGGATCGGTGTCCAAGAAGACCGACTACCTCGTGGCGGGCGAGAGCCCTGGCTCGAAGCTCGCAAAGGCAGAGCGCCTGGGCGTGGCGGTGCTCGACGAGGCAGCCCTGCGGCGGCTGCTCTCAGGAGCCGGCGAGGCCGCAGGATCGACCGATGGCCAGCCAGTCGACGCGTAGGACGTTGGGCTTTGAGGCGGCCGAGACGTAGGAGACGTAGGCTTCGGCCGTGCACGGCTGGGGGAAGCGCGGACCCTTTACCTGCAAGGCGCAGCGCCAGCGGTAGGCCTCGTCGATCTGCGCGAGCCCGGCTCGATCTTCACCGGTGGCCGAGCATGTGTAGAGCGCGGAGTAGCGACCTCTGGCGGTCCGCTTGACCTGCCCGATGCTGTGGGCTTCGATGGCCCGAAGCGCCTGTGAGGCCGTGATGGCTCGGGGCGGCGGCGAGGGCGCGGACAGCGCGAGCAGGACGACCGGCACCACGAAGAAGGCGCGCATGGACCGCATATGCCCTGGGGCGGGCGATGGGAACCTCATCACAGGACGTTAAACCTAGGCGATGACCCGCGCTCGCGCGTGGTGGGCCCCCGCTCGCCGGCGCTCAGCAGCGGCAGCCGCGTCGACGGGGCCGTGCCTGGAGTCGCTGCTCGGCCGGGTGCTTGTGCTCGCGCAGGGGCTCACGTCGCCTCTGGCTCGATCCGCGTGCCACGGCGATGAGGCGACCCCTGGAAGTGTGTCGTTGGACTGTCGGCATCTCACTGAGACCATCGTCAGGCGGACGGCTGTCCGCAAGTGCTCGTTTCTGACTATTGGTCTCTAATTGCGGATTCGACGCCCGCGCGGGCGCTCTCCAGGTGCTTGGCCCTTGGCTCTGCCGGGTCTGGCTGGGCGTTCAGGCCTGCGAGTGCCCCGGTCGGCGCCTACCGGGTCTCCAGCCGAGATGCTCGCGGGGATCGGCGCCGCGTCGCCTCACTCGCGGGCGTATGTCTGCACTCGGCTCACGGACGGCCGCGGTATGGGGGCCGGCCTTGACGTGGATGCGCGTGGGCACCCGCCCGCGGGCGATCGCGTCCTCGAGCACGGAACGCCCGCGCGAGACGATCGCCGCGGCGATCGTGGGGCCCACGGCCCTACGATCCTGCTCGTATGTGGCGATCAGCGCGGTCGGGATGGCCACCTGGACGACGCTCACGAGCTCATCCACCCTGACGCGATAGCTCACAACCGAGGAGTCGCCTTCGACGACCTGGGCGGACGGACCGCCGACTATCTTCGCCTTGCTGGTCACCCTGATCACCTGTACCCCATTGTGCTCAGCGCGACACGCGGATCGGGCGGTGGTCACAGCATGTTCACTGCACATGCGCTCCACATGCACTGCACATGCGCTTCGCATGCGCTTGACAGCAATCAGTAATCGGCGAGAGTGATCGCCATGTGATCCTGGAAGACGTGGGCGGCTTCGGTGGCGATGCCGTCGGTGAAGATGGCGAAGGCGAGCGTGTGCCCGTTGGCTGTGAGGCAGTAGCCGACGAGGTTCGATACGCCGGTGAGGGTCCCGGTCTTGCCCTGGCAGCGCCCCGAGGCGCCCGTGTGGCGCATGCGCTGGGCGAGCGTGCCGGTGTGCCCGGCGACGGCCATGTGTTCGCGCAGGACAGTCCCGGATGCCGTCCCCGCGAGCTCCGCGAGCAGGTCGGCGACCTGGTAGGGAGAGGTGCGGTCGGCTTCTGAGAGCCCCGAGCCGTCGACCACGTGCGGGTGGATGGCCAGTACCGAGGCGATCGTCCTGGAGACGACGGCGGCGCCGGCGGCGGTCGTGCCGGCGCCGCCGAAGCGGGCGCCGAGGTCCTTGAGCAGGGTCTCGGCGAAGAAGTTGTCAGATGGCGGGAGCATCAGGCCGAGCAGTTCGGCCACGGTGGGCGAGGGGGCCGCTGCGAGCAGCAGGGCGCCCGGAGGGGTGGTGGCGGCGCCGCTCGGGCCGTGCACGCTCACGCCGTCCGCTGTGAGCGCCTGGCGCAGCTTGCGCGCGGCATAGGCGGCGGGCGCGTGGGGACCGCGTTCGCTGCCGCTGGCGCCGCGGTCGAAGGCGAGCGCGCTGAGGGTGCCTTCGAGGAACGGGTCGAAGGCGTATCCGCTCGAGGGCTCGCCCGGCAGCGGGTCCAGGTAGGACTCATCTCCCTCGATCGAGCCCGCGATGCGGTGGATGCCGTCGACCTGGACGAGCTGGGAGACGAGCTTTGAGACGCTCGTGCCCACGCCGCCGTAGTGGCTCGAGATGAAGGAGCTCGAGCCGAACGTGGGATCGCCGCCGCCGCGCAGGTAGAGATCGCCTTCCCAGACGCCTCCTGGCGCGAGATGCCCGACCCCCAGGACGGTGGTTTCCAGGCGGGCGCTCGGACCCAGCTGCTCGAGGGCGGCGGTGGCCGTGTAGAGCTTCTCGACCGAGGCGGGCGGGCGCAGGGTGGTGGCGCGATCGGAGAACAGGGCCTGCTTGGCGGTGAGGTCGTAGACGTAGGCGCCGTCGTGGGCCCCCGCGAGCGCGAGCTGGTGGCTGAGATCGCCCTGGAGTTCGGCCAGGCCTCCGGTCGCGCGGGCGGCGGCAGGGAGGAGCGCCGCGAGGGCCCAAAGTCCACAGACGAGAATCGACAGCTTCGGGAGATGGAACCGTTGCACGCGCACGTAGAATGTTCCTGTCATGGGCAAGGTTGTCAAGCTGGAACCGACGGTCAAGGCCAAGGCCAAAGCCAAAGCCCGTAGCCGTCGCCTGGCTGCTCGCGGCGTTGGCGAGCCGGCCTCGGTCGAGCGCCGGCGCCAGCCCAGGCGGGACAAGACCGCCCTCGTCCTCGGCGGCGGCGGGTTCACGGGCGGCGTGTATGAGATCGGCGCCCTGCGCGCCCTGGACCTGCTGGCGGTCAACAGCACGGTCAACAACTTCGACGTCTACGTGGGCACCTCGGCGGGCGCCTTCATCGCGTCCCTGTGCGCCAACGGCGTGACCCCCGAGGAGATGATGAGGGTGGTCACGGGCCAGGGCAACCTGCCGTTCAAGGACGTGGACCTCGGAGACCTGCTGCACCTGAACCTCGTGGAGTTCGCCCGCAAGGGAGCGCTGATGCCGCTGCGGGCGCTGTCGGTCGCGCGCCAGCTGCTCTCCCAGCCCGGCGGGGTGTCGCTGATGGACGTGTTCATGGGGCTCGCCGACGGCCTGCCCTCGGGCATCTACACGGGCGACGGGATCGAGAAGTACCTGCAGAAAGTGCTCAGCGAACCGGGACGGACGGATGACTTCGGGGAGCTCGACTGCGAGCTCTACCTGACGGCCACGGACCTCGACACGTGCGAGCGGGTCGTGCTCGGGGTGGATGGCTCGGAAGACGTGCCGATCTCCACGGCGGTGCGCGCCTCGGGGGCGCTGCCGATGGTCTACACCCCGGTGAAGGTCCACGACCGCGAGCTGATCGACGGCGGGATGGTCTCCACGACCAACCTCGACATCGCGATCCAGGCGGGGGCCAAGCTGGTGGTGGTGATCAACCCGATCGTGCCGTTCATCAACGACTTCTCCACGAGCATCACCACGCTGCGCGGTCGCCGCCCAAGACGCGTCTCGGACATGGGCTTCGCCCAGATCGGCTACCAGGTCTTCAAGCTCGTGGCCCACCAGCGCCTGCACGAACTGGCCAAGGGCTGGGAGGAGCGCTACCCGGGCGTGGACATCGTGCTGATCGAGCCCGAGCCCACCGACGAGCTGATGTTCCAGACCTCGATGATGAGCTTCACCTCGCGCGTGGAGATCGCCCGCCACGGCTTCGAGTCGGTCACCAAGCAGCTGGCCGGCGAATACGACCGCTACCAGGACGTGGCAGAACGCCACGGCCTGGACATCTCGGCCAAGCGGGTGCGCGAGGTGGTCGAGCACTTCGACGAGAAGAACGAGGAGGTCAGCGCCTGGAGGAAAATCCTCGAGGGGACCACGGGCGCACTGCTCCGTCAGGCGGGCTCCGGCTAGACGGATTTGTCGATCGCTGCGAGCAGACGATCGGTGGCGCCGGCGGAGTACAGGCCGATGCGCACGTGGCGGGGCTGGCCGAGGGCATCGCCGGCGGCCACGAGCACGCCGGCTCGGGCGAGGCGGGCGGCGAGCTCTCCGCCCTCGATGCTGGGGTGGGCGGCCCACAGGAAGTTGGCCTGGGAGTCGCTCACCTCGAAGCCCCGCTCGCGCAGGGCGGCTGTGAGGCGAGGGCGCTCGACGCAGATGGTGTGGACGCGACGATCGATCAGCTCGGAGCAGGTGCGCAGCGCCTCCAGGGCGCCGGCCTGGGAGACCTCGGAGACGCCGAGGTCGGGCTCGAGCTCGGCGAGCAGCTCCTGGGATCCGGGACCGCCGATGGCGTAGCCGATGCGCAGGCCGGCCAGTCCCCAGGCCTTCGAGAAGCTGCGGAAGACGAGCAGGCGCGGGTGGCTCTCGAGCAGGGCGAGCGAGGAGCCGGTGGGCTGGGCGTCGGCGAACTCGACCAGGGCCTCGTCGAGCAGCACGCCCACGCCCTCGGGCAGGCCGTCGAGCAGGCGCTCGAGCTCGGCGGTGGGGAGCAGCTCCCCGGTGGGGTCGTTGGGGCTGGCCAGCGCGATCACGCGCACGTCCGGCTCGCGGGCGGCCTCCAGCAGGGCGTCCACGCCGCCGGGCACACGTGCGGCGATCCCGTGGGCGCGGCGGGCCATCAGCGGGTAGAGGGGGTAGGAGGGCCACGGCGTGAGCAGCCTCTGACCCGGCTCGATCAGGGCGCGCGTGGCCGCGCTGAGCAGCTCGGCGGCGCCGTTGCCGAGGATCAGCCTCGCCGGCTCCACGCCGTGGCGCTCGGCGAGCTGGGCGCGCAGATCGGAGCCTGAGAGGTGGGGGTAGCTGTAGAGGCCGCGGCGGGCCACGTAGGTGATCGCGTTGACGATCCGCGGATGGGGCAGCTCGGGCCAGGTGGTGTGGGAGAGGTCGAGCGTGTCCACGCGGGTGAGGGCTTTGCGTTTGCGCTCGGCCGCCTGCGCGCGCAGGCCCGCGTTGACCTCCTCCTCGGACATGCCCTCGAACTGGCGGTAGTAGTCGAGAAGGCCCACGGTTCAAGTCCTCGCTTGGACGGCGCGCTTGGAGCGGGGTCCGCGCGGGGACGCAGCGCAGCGGGCCTGCCCGCTCACACGCCGCCGTTGCCCGAGAAGGTGCTCGAGCCGGGTCCGTGGATGACGATGAACCAGACCGCGAAGATGATCCCGCAGACGGCTGCCGTCACGGCGAAGATCCGTCCCAGGGCGCCCGAGCGCTGGTCGTGGCCGGCGGCGCGGCGCACCAGGATCCACATGTTGTCGAGGCGACGCAGAACCGAGAGCGCGCCGAACAGCAGCACGAACAGGGCGATGAACGAGACGAGGATGCCCAGGCCGACGCTGCCCGAGAGGTAATCGGCCTCGGAGCCCAGCCACAGGCAGGCCAGCGGGATCGGCCCCCAGCAGAGCAGGCTGACGAGGACGATGCCCGCGAGCAGCAGGCCGGCGAAGGAGCCGTCGACGCGCTGGCGCAGCTCGCTCGCCCGCTCTGGCAGCTTGCGAAAGCGCACGGGAGCGGTCCCCGGGCGGCGCCCTACGAACAGCCCCCCGTTATCTGATGGATCGCTGCGCATCGGCCTCTATGTTCGCAGCTAGATGGCCGGCTGCGGGATCAGCCCGCATAGAGTGAGTCGAATACACCAGAGTATTTCTCGTTGACAACGTTGCGCTTCACCTTGAGCGTGGGGGTCAGCTCGCCGGTGGGCTGGGAGAGGTCGTGGTCGAGGATGGCGAACTTCTTGACCTGCTCCACCTGCGCGTATTTGGCGTTGACACGGTCGATCTCCCGCTGGATCAGCTCGCGGATGGCCGGATCCTTGGCGAGCGAGGCGATGTCCTCGGGCAGCCCGTGCTCGCGGGCGTAGATCGGGATCTCCTCCTCGTCGAGGGTGATCAGCACGACCGGGTAGGGACGCTGGTCGCCGTGCATCACCGCCTGGGAGATCCAGCGGCACTGCTTGAGGTCGTTCTCCAGGTTGGCCGGCGTGAGGTTCTTGCCGCCGGCGGTGATGATGATGTCCTTCTTGCGCCCCGTGATCGAGAGGTAGCCATCCTCGTCGATCGCGCCGAGGTCACCCGTGTGCAGCCATCCCTGCTCCACCGAGCCGAAGCTCGTGGAGGCCATGTTGTGGTAGCCGTGGAAGATGTTCGGCCCTTTGATCAGGATCTCGCCGTCCTCGGCGATCTTCAGCTCGACACCCGGGAGCGCGCGCCCGACGGTGCCGAAGCGGTGGTTCTCGATCGTGGAGACGGTGGCCGCGGTGGCGGTCTCGGTCATGCCGTAGCCCTCGAGCACGGGCACGCCGCAGGCCCAGAAGAACTCGAGGATCTCGCGGGCGATGGGGGCGGCGCCGCTGGTGGCCCGGCGAACGTCCCCGCCGAAGATGGCGCGGACGTTCTTGAACAGCTGCTCGTCGGCCTGCTCGAAGGGCGCCTTGAGCTCCTCGGGGACCTCTTCGCCCCGGTTGATCATGTCGCGCACCTTCATGCCGAGGGCGATCGCCTGGCGCGCCTGCTCCTGCTCCTCTGGTGATTTGGACTGGATGGCCCCCTGGGCGAGCGTGTAGATCTTCTCGAACACGCGTGGCACGGACGGCAGGTAGGTCGGTTTGACCTCGAGCAGCTCTGGCACGATCTGCTTGGTGTCCCCGCCGAAGTAGGCCAGGGTCCCGCCCAGGTCGAACACGGCCAGCTGGATCAGCAGGGCGTAGGAGTGGGCGAGGGGGAGATACAGGTAGATGATCTCGTCCTGTTCGATCTCCCCGGCCTCCCGGATCATGTCGATGATGGCGCGGTAGTTGCCGTGTGTGAGCACGCAGCCCTTGGGTGGGCCGGTGGTGCCGGAGGTGTAGATGAAGGTGAAGGGGTCCTCGGGCTTGACGGCCGCCCGGCGGGCCTCGAGCTCCTCGGCCGCGTGCGTGCGCCCGCGCTCGCGGACCTCCTCTAGCGTGATCGCGTCGAGCTGGCGCTCGATCGTGGAGGCGCCGTTGCCAGCGGGCTGGCCGCCTGGGGTGTCCATCACGATGATCGTGCGCAGGTTGGGGACCTGGTCGCGAACGGCCGCGATCTTGGCGAGCTGCTCGTCGTCCTCGCACACGATCGCGCAGGCGCCCGAGTCGGAGATCACCCACAGGCACTCCTCGGGGGAGTTGGTCTGGTAGATCGGCACCACCACAGCGCCGGCCGAGGTGGCGGCCATGTCCACATAGGACCACTCGGGGCGGGTGTTCGCGAGGATGCACACCCGCTCGCCGGCCTGCACGCCGAGGTCGATCAGGCCGAGGCCGATCTCTCCGACGATGTCTGCCAGCTGGGTGTATGAGACATCCTGCCAGGCCCCGTCTCGCTTGTAGCGCACGGCTGCCTTCTCGGCATGCTCACCGGCCGCGCTCGGGATCAGGTCGGCGATCGTCTTCGACCCCGTCGTAGTGGCCGTGGCCTCCATCAGAGCTCCCTCCTCGTGAACAGCGAATGGACGTCTGATCTTAGTCGCTGCTTGCGCCGATTGGTACGGGGTGGAGCATTGATCTGGTCGTACGGCGGTGGGCCGGGGCGCAGGGACGGCCCGCCCGTGCCTGCGGGCGCGGTGGCGCCGGGCGCGCGCGGGCGGTGGGCCGCCGGGGGGAGGGGCCGTGGGCCGGGCGGGCGCGGCGTGGTGGGCCGGCCGGTCGCCGGGCGGGTCAGACGGGGTTGGGCACGTCGAGGAAGACGTGGCGCAGGCCGAAGCCCTCGGCCAGCTGCTCGCCCAGATGCTTCACGCCGAAGGTCTCTGTGGCGTAGTGCCCGGCGGCGATCAGGTGCAGTCCGGACTCGCGCGCCTGGGCCATGGCCCGCTCGGGCACTTCGCCGGTGAGCAGCCCGTCAGCCCCAGCGGCGGCGGCGTCCTCGAGGTAGTCGGCCCCTGCCCCCGACACGATCGCCAGGCGGCGGACTCGCTCGGGGCCGGTGTCGTAGACGAGGGGCTCACGGGCGGTGACCGTGCGCACGCGCGCGAAGAGCTCGGTCGCGGGGATGCCCTCGCCGGGGGCGGGGGCGCGGGGCTCGCCGGCGGGGCGGGGCTCGCCGGCGGCGCTGGGTACGCCGGCGGGGCTTCCGGGCTCGTCGGGGTCTCCGGGCAGGCGGGCGATGAAGCCGATGGGCTGGCCGCGGTGCAGGGCGAAGGGCTCGAGCTCGCCCTCGGCGCCGAGGGCGCGGGCGAGCAGGGCGTTGTTGCCCAGCTGGGGGTGGGCGTCGAGGGGGAGGTGGTAGGCGGCGAGGGCGATGTTTGAGTCGAAGAGGAGGCGCAGGCGGCGCGCGAGGACCGGGTCGATGGCCGTGATCCCGGAGCCCCAGAAGAGGCCATGGTGGACCAGCAGCAGCTCGGCGCCCTCGGCGGCCGCCAGCTCGAAGAGCTCGGCGTGGGCCGAAACGCCCGTGGCCAGCGTGGAGATCTGCTCGCCGCCTGGGACCTGCAGGCCGTTGACGCAGTAGTCCTCGAACCGGCCTGGCTCGAGCAGGCGGTCCAGCTCGGCGAGGACGTCGTTGATGGGGGCGGGCATCGGTTGCGACCATAGCGCTGGGGCGGGGGTGGTGGGCAGACGGGAACGCCCCACGTGGCGGCGTTGAGGGGGAACGCTCAGGCGGGATGGCCCGAGCGGCAGCACTCGGGCGGGAGCGGCCTTGTGTGATACTGCGGGGGGACATCGGGGCGTGGCGCAGCCTGGTAGCGCGCACCGTTCGGGTCGGTGAGGTCCCGAGTTCGAATCTCGGCGCCCCGATTGTCTTAGAGAACCGCGAACAGCAGCGAACACGGGCGAAAATCCCCGCAAACGCTGAGTCTCGCGGGAGCGTGTTCGCTCGTGTTCGCGGCTGTCCGGTGGTTTGGAGACCGCAAACGGACCGCAGCGGGCGCTAAAAGGGACCGCAAAAGGACCGCAGCCGTCCGCGAGCGGAGCTGAGCGTGCATCAGCGCTACACACGCGCGCCGCACGTCGGCATTGGCGATGGCGACCGGAACCTCCCCGTTGTGAGCGCCGTAGACGCCTAATGCGAGGGCTGCGAGAGAGGGCGGTCCTTGACTTTTTCGGTCGAGATGATTTCAGAAGGGTGGCAGCAGACCCAGCCCCGGCGTACCTGCCGACAGGCTCACAGCAGTGAGCTGACGATGTCGGTTTCGTAGACGGTCATCGTGACCGTGCCGAAGTGGTAGGTGGCGATTGGAGGTTCCAGCGGCGGCGGCGTCCACGACGCGCCGCTGGAGTCGGTCAGCAGGAAGCTCCTCCCGGCGCTCGGTTGATACCAGTGTTCGAGATAGTTGAATGGCCCGGGGCATACGTGCGTGGGCGTCGCCGAACACCCGATCAGGGGGGCGACCTGAACCTCGAGATTCGAGCGCCACATGATCGGAGCCGCGTCGTAGTAGAGCGCATATCCCTTGTGCGCGTTCATGCGCAGCGCCACGCGGGCGACATCTTCGGCGACCTGCTGTGATGGTCCCTGAGCGGGCGGCGCTTTGCTTTCCGCGCTGTGCTGCAGTGCGATGATCGCGTTGAGCAGAAACACGACGGCGCCGGCGACCACGGCCGCACGCGCGGTGACGCTCGCGCGCGCGAACAGCGGCAGCATGGCGGCCACCGCGTACACCACGCCCACCAGGTACCTCGTCGTGGACGTGCCGACCGCGGCGGTGGTGAGAATGAAGCCGGCCGAGAGGCACACGAGACTGGACGCCCAGAACAGCACGTACACGTTCAACGGGTCCTCGCCGGGCTCCTTTGACGCGCGCCGGCTCTGGACGTGTCGCCATGCATACCGTGGCACGAGGAAGGTCGCGCCCAGGCTCAGGATTGCGCAGACGGCCGCGAGCGCCGTTGAGAACCGGATCGCTTCGCCGAAGAAGCTGCCGTTGCCGAGCAGCGCGATCGAGCCCCACCACGCCCTTATGTTCGAAGAGACGACTTCAACGCTTGCGAACTGCAGTTCGAAGTACGCGAGGAACACGCCTGCCGAATGCATGATCGACGTCGTCGCGGCGGCGCTGATGCCGCTGACCGCCGCCGTGGCGATGCTCAGGCCCATCACCACGCGAGATCTCCCATTCGGGCTCAACGTCCAGCCGGCGATCCCCGCGAACAGCAGCGGCAGCACGCCGCAGATGATCAGCTCTTTGTCCGAGGCTGTGTTGATGCCCACGATCGCGCCGACGGCCAGCACGAGCAACGCCAGGATCGGCCAGCCGAGCGAGGGCCCTCGCTCGGCCACCAGGACCAGGAACGCGGCCAGGATCGCCAACGAGTACCAGGTGGTGGAGTGATCGTTCAGCCACAGCATCAGGCCAAGGACGGACGGCCCGGCGCACAGCAGCACGATCCCCGTCAGGGCGGCCGCCCAGCGCCCGGCGACACGACTCGCGGTCCAGGCCATCAGGGCGATCGAGAGCAGGCCGATGAGATATGGGCCTAGCTCCCAGATCTGCAGATGCCCTGGCAGCGGCTTCGTGAGCAGCTCGAAGATCAGGGTCGAGAACCACGGCAGGTTCGCCATCACGACGTGGTCGCCGGCCCTGTCGGCGTAGAACTGGCCGAGCGCTGGCGCCGAGCTGGCGTCCGCATTGCCATAGACGTTGGCCAGGATGTCGCTGAGATGAATCGCCGTCAGTCCGACATACACCACGCCCAGGGGAATGAACGACCACGGCCACCACTCGGCGCGTATGGGCAGCGCCCGTCCGAGGAGCCTGGATCGCTTGGCCCGTTTGGGCTCGCTGTGCATAGGCCTGTGTCGTATGCCCCTCGCGACCATGCACGGACTCTAGCCCGGCGTTTAGAGAGTGGAAAGAACCGAAATGGGGAGCTGTCCTGCATATCGGAAATTCGGTAGAGCTGGCGTCCTGCGGGCCTCCAAGCCGAGGCGTTGTCCCTCGAGACGGTGTCTCTGACATCGATGGGCTCGACGCAGGCGGCGCCCATCTTGTCGCGCGGCGGCCGTGGACAGAGCGCCCGCGTCCGCGCCGCAGCCCGCGCCGTCTCATCCGGCGGGAGCAGCCGGCGGCGACGGCGTGGGCTACCGGAGATCGTGTGGCCCGGTCGAGCGCTCCAGGTGGGGGATGAAGCGGTCGATGTGGCCCGCCAGCGCAGCCGGCTGGTCTTCGGGGATGTAGCCCCGTAGCGGTACGGCGGGCTCGTTTCTGGATGGCCGGAGGATGGCTTTAGGGGGACGGAGCCTGTCAAGCTCGGTGAGACAGATGGGGTGGGGGTTTAGTGAGCGGCCTCCTTGGTGTCGGTGGGTTTGTTGATCCACGCGCCGGTTGGTAGCGCGGGTGGCCGTGGCGCCCGGTGGACGAATCGTTGGGGGGTCGCGGCGTAGGCGGCGTCGAGGACGGCGGTGCGGGCGGTGTGGGTCTGTTCGGCGAGGCCGTGGTGGACGGTGGATGGAGTCATCAGGCCGATCCCGGAGTGGCGGTGCTGGTGGTTGTACCAGGGGAAGAAGTGGCGGCAGAACGCGCGGCTTCGAGGATCGAGGTGAACCGGGCGGGGAAGCCGGGGCCGGTACTTCAGTGTCTTGAACTGCGCCTCGGAGTAGGGGTTGTCAGTTGACGTGTACGGCCTGGAATGCGTCTTGGTGACGCCCAAGTCTGAGAGCAAGAAAGCCACCGGCTTGCTGCGCATCGCTGAGCCGCGGTCGGCGTGGATCGTCAGCTGGTGGCGGGCGATTTGCTGCTTGGCGAGCGTCTCGGCGATCAGCCGCTCGGCGAGCGGCGCGGTCTCTTGGTGCTGGACGGTCCAGCCGACGACGTAGCGGCTGTAGATGTCGAGGATCACGAACAGGTAGAAGTACGTCCACGCCGCCGGGCCGAGCAACTTCGTGATGTCCCACGACCACACCTGGTTCGGTTCGCTGGCGAGCAGCTCCGGCCGGCTGTAGGCGGGGTGGGTGAGCTGGTCGCGACGCTCGCGGACCTCGCCTTGCGCGGCGAGCAGCCGGTACATCGTGCGCTCCGAGGCGAGATAGGTCCCCTCGTCGAGCAGCGTGGCGTACACGTGCGCGGGCGAGCAGTCAACGAACCGCTCCTCGTGCAACCGCGCCAGCACCGTGCTGTGCGCTCGGGCTCAGACAGCGCCCGGGGCGACACCGCGGGCGGGCGTGCCGCGCGCACCCTCGGCGGGGAGCGCCAGCGGTACAGCGACGCTCGACTGGCGCCCAGCACCCGGCACGCCGGCAAGGTCCCGACGAGCGGCTCGACCTGACTGACGGCCTGCTCAATCATCGCCTGGGCCGCGGCGCGTCGGGACCGGTCGCGCTCTTGGGCGCCAGCAGATCCTCCAAGAGCGCTGAGACGTTTCCCTGCACCTCGATCACCCGACGCGCCGTCGCAAGCTCAGCCTCCGCCCGCTCCAGCCGGGCGCGCACCGCGAGCAGCTCGAGCTGCTCGGAGCTCGGCCCGCGCGGCCCGCGTTTGCGCGGCTCCAGGCCCCGCAGCGCACCCGCGTCCTGCTGCTTGCGCCACGCCGCCAAATGCGACGAGTACAGGCCCTCACGGCGCAACATCACCGCGATCTCACCCGGCCGCGTCGCCCCGGCCGCCTCACGCAAGATCCCCAGCTTGTACTCGCCGGTGAACCGCCGACGCCGCGGACGCTCAGCAAGCTCCGGGTCCGGCCTGGACCCCCCTCCCGACACGGCATGCGCGCCAGGCATTTCGCTGCGCTCGCCTACGGCTCCCTCCACGAAACGCCCGGCGCCAGGCGTCTCCTCCATCTCCACACTCAGCATGGGCTCCAACATCACTACAGCTCCGTTCTCGCCCTCAAGGCTCAGCAATCCAACAGCAAGACCTGTCTCACCTCACCTTGGCAGAGAGGAGAGCGTCAGATTAACTGTGTAAGCGGGTTTCTTGGTTAAGTGTAACAGTGACT
>ODAK010000469.1_pt1 | contig 46393 bp, 46 predicted proteins | sample 1539591 | NCBI WGS metagenome assembly ODAK01 (sample SAMEA3539303, study PRJEB22396) | soil metagenome | biome: tundra; feature: field; material: soil | place: USA | collected 2010-05 | depth 0.15 m
ACAAATGTTTTTGGCTCAATGGCCAATACATCGCGCAAATGTCGCTCGACCGATTTGCGGAGCTGGCCCGGCCGTTCTTGACGAAAGCGAAGATCGACATCTCCGATGAGGAATATCTGAAAAAGGTCCTCGCGATCGTAAAAGAGAAAATCAAACTATTTAAGGATGTGCCGGAATGGACCGCTTATTTCTTCACCGAAGATTATGAATTTGATCCGGCCTCGGTCGAAAAAGTCTTCGGGAAACCAGAAGCTGCCACGCGATTGAGCGCTTTGGGGCAAGAGTTCACCAAGACCGATAATTGGAGCGCTGAAACTCTCGAATCGACTTTGAAGAATCTCGCGCAAAAACTCGGCTGCAAAACCGGCGATCTTGTCCACCCAGCGCGAGTCGCGGTGAGCGGCCGTTCGATCGGACCAAGTTTGTATCACATGCTCGAAGTAATGGACAAAGACCGGGTGCTCGCACGAATGCAAAGAGCCGGCGAAAAATTTTCTAATCTCCCAAAGATGTCATCCTGAGGTCGCCGCGGCGACCGAAGGACCTCACCAACGAAGCCTGGATTACACTTTAGAACTAGTAATGTTCCCTCACCTTATGTGAGGTCCCTCACTCCGTTTGGGATGACATGAAAAAGAAATCCGCGAAAAAAGTTTACACGCTCGCCGATTTGCAGAGTTGGACCGAAGCGTCGCGCGAGGTCGATCCACCGATTCGTCTAGGCGTCTTCGGCGATCCGGTCGCGCACTCGCTCTCGCCGGAAATACAAAATGCCGCGCTCAAGGCTTGCCAGATCGATATCCCATTCGCGCGCTTCCATATTCGCCCGGAAGAATTGGGAAGCGCAATTGCGCTTCTCTTAAAATTGGATTTCGTCGGCGCGAACCTCACCGTGCCGCACAAGATCGCGGCGCTCGGTTTCGTCGATGAGCTTGATGACGAAGCGAAACAGATCGGTGCCGTAAATACGATCGCGGTCCGTGACGGAAAGTTAATCGGCTTCAACACTGACGGCGTCGGCTTTACCCGCGCCATCCGCAACGAGTTTTCGGTCGACCTTCGCGATCTGCGCGTGATGCTGCTGGGCGCGGGCGGCACCGCTCGCGCTATTGCGATGCAATGCGCGCAGTCAAATTGCGAACGTTTGGTGATCGTGAGCCGCAATTTCGACAAGGCGAAACAACTGGTTGCCGAGCTACATCCTCGCTTTGCCGGGCCACGTGTGCTGGGTCCAGTCGCGCGACTTGAAGCCGTTCCCTGGGAAAATAAGGCGCTGCAATTTCAGTTAGGAAATGTCGATCTTGTCGTGAACGCAACGCCGCTTGGTTTGAACTCAAACGACGCCGCGCCGTTGCCGCAAGAATTGCTCGCGCCCCATCTCATGATTTACGACACCGTTTACACGCGCGGCCGCACGCCTTTACTGGTCGCTGCTGACGAAGCCGGCGCGCGCGGCGCAAATGGCTTGTCGATGTTGCTTCATCAAGGCGCGCGTTCGTTCGAGATTTGGTTTGGGCGGGAAGCACCGCTCGATGTAATGCGCGCGGCTTTGCCGTTGTAGAGGCGCTCGCCACGGCGAGCGCCTCTACAAATTCTCTTGCGCCATTTCACGCCCGCGTTTCGTCGCTGCTTCTACGGCGGCAATCAAACCTTTAGCAGTCTCAAGTTTTTCCATCTGCGCAAGACCAGCGGCGGTCGTGCCGCCCGGCGTAACAACCATTCGGCGCAGTTCCTCCGGCGAAAGCTTAGTTTCAATAGCGAGCTGCGCCGCACCCAAAACGGTTTGCGCTGCGAGTGTGCTCGCGACGTCGGCCGGCAATCCGCATTTTTTCCCGCCTTCAGCCAGCGCTTCGATCACGGTGTAAACAAATGCCGGTCCGCTTCCGGACAGCGCAGTTACAGCGTCGATCTGTTCCTCATCGACTTCGACCACGACGCCGATCGCTTCGAAAACTTTTCGCGCAAGATCGACATCGTCATTTGCAGTCCGCCTGCCGCGGGCGATCGCAGTGGCTGCTCGACAAATCGCCGAAGGAGTATTGGTCAGCGCGCGCATGAATCGCGCACCAGCGATGGATTCCATGGCAGCGAGCCGAGTGCCGGCCGCGAGAGAGATGACGTGTTTGTTCTCAATGAATGCTGCGAGGTCGCGAAGGACTGGCAAGACCAAGCCCGGTTTCACTCCGATAAAAATGACTTCCGCTTTCTCTGCGACCTCTGCGTTCTCCGTAGTTAATTGAATGGCGGTTTCCCTTTCCAGAGCAGCTCGCGCCTCTACGTTCGGCTCGCTCGCGATGATTTCCTCGGGCGAACAAAATTTCGCACGGATTAGACCGCGAATGACCGAGCCTGCCAGTTTGCCCGCGCCAACGAAGCCCATCGCGTATTTACTCTGCCGTGCTATTCCCATGCTTGTCATTCTGAGCGGAGCGAAGAACCTCCCACAAGCTGATTGATCACACTAATAAATTAGAAAGCGTGAACCAGGATTGTGAGATCCCTCGTCCGTCTCCGCGCTCGGGATGACACGCGGGAAGTTGATGCGCGGAGAGGTTTGAGAATCCATCAGGAAAAGCGATATTAGCCAATGGTAAGCGCTGGTGTAAATTTCGGCGCCGGTCCGAGACGGACTGGCATCGACCTCGCCGAAGAGCTGCTCGAGCTCAAACGGGAGCGGAACGCCGTCATTCTGGCTCACAATTATCAAGTGCCGGAACTTCAGGATGTGGCGGATTACGTGGGCGACTCGCTCGGATTGAGCTACGAAGCCAGGAAAACCGACGCAGATGTAATCTTATTTTGCGGCGTCCATTTCATGGCCGAGACGGCGAAGATCATCAATCCTACGAAACACGTAATTTTGCCCGATCTCGACGCCGGCTGTTCGCTCTCGGACTCGTGCCCGCCGGAAAAACTTGAAGAGTTTCTCAAGGAGCATGCCGACAAAAACTATTACGTGATCGCTTACATCAACTGCAGCGCCGGCGTGAAAGCGCTTTCCGACGTGATTTGCACCAGTGGCAATGCCGATAGGATCGTGCGCTCCGCGCCACCAGATCGAAATATCCTTTTCGTGCCCGACCAAAATCTTGGTGCGTGGGTGATGGAACGCACCGGCCGCAAAATGGATTTGTGGCAGGGCACCTGTTACATCCACGTCGAATTCACGGCCCAGAGCATCAACAAGATTCGCGAAGAATATCCCGATGCGCCGGTGGTGGCCCACCCCGAATGCACCTACGCGGTGCGCATGCTCGCGGACGAAGTTTGTTCGACGGAAAAAATGGTAACGTTTTGCAAAGAGTCGGCCGCACACGAGATCATCGTGGTCACGGAAGCGGGATTGTTGCATCGTCTGCGCAAGGAAATTCCCGGCAAAACATTCGTTCCCGGTCCAACCGAGAACTGCTTTTGCGGCGAGTGCCGGTTCATGAAAATGAATACGCTCGAAAAAGCCTACAACGCGCTCTTAAACATGGAGCCGGAAATCATTTTACCCGAATCGATTCGAAAACGTGCCGAAGCGCCAATCTTACGGATGCTGGAGTTGAGTAAGTGATCGCCAGGCGCGATCACGTTGACGGTGGTGTTCTGAGATCGACATCTTCGTTCGCCGATTAAGTTTGTTTTTGCGGCGGGCTGTTCCTAATTTCTGCCGCGATGCAACGGCCCTCTCTCTGGATGATGATCGTGGTCTTGCTCTCGGGAGTTTTGTTTTTGCGCGAGCCACGCCTGCAGCGTTCCGAGGAATATTTCTTGCGTTGGCTTCTCGCAAATTCGGAACCGCTTGGGCCACCGGCGCCGCTCACGGTCGTAGAGATTGGCCGCGAGCCGGTCATGGAACTCGGCTCCGTGACGAATAATCCGACGGAAAAATTTCTACACGGCTCCGGCACCGCCATTTCACCGCTGGAGTATGCCCTTTTTTTGCAAGCCGCATTGGAGCTTAAGTCAACTGTGATTGCCTTTGAACCGATCTTGAAATTCCACGAGCGCGAGAAAGATCAGGAGCAGGTTTTTATCGATCAGGCCATGCGCGTACCCAAACTCCTGCTCGCGGCGGAGTTGGCCACAACTTTCGATCCGGACGCGCCAGTGTCGGAAATTCCCGCGTTCACAAAAGTGACGGGCCGGCGCGGCGATCTCCCTGAATTTTCGAGCATCGGCCGGCAACCCGGCGAAGATTTGTTGTTCATCTCGACACTCGGATTTATCAATCTGCCGGACGAGATAGCAGACGACATTCATGTTCCACTGCTTTTCCAATATCGGGGCGAAGTAATCCCGTCGTTTGCATTGCAGGCAGCGCTTCTCTGGCTGCGCATCCCGTTAAGCGAGGTCAAGATCGACATTGGATCGTTCATCGAATTGCCAACCGGAAAAAAAATCCCAATCCGCTCGAATGGCACCGCGCTGATCAACCCGATCACGACTCGGCGCGCACGCCACATTAGTTTGAACGAATTGCTGCTGGCCGCTCAGCAGCAGGAAAAAAGAGCGGCCACAAAAGCGCGCTCCGAAGAGATGAAGGATCAAATCATTTTGGCGCGCACCCCGGCGAATCCGCTTGGGCCGCGAGATGTTTTCGCCGCGACCATCGCAACGCTCGAAACCAATTCATTTATTCACCGTGTAAGCCCAATTTTCGATTGGGTAATCCTGCTGCTCGCCATCGGCTTGAGCGGCATCGTACGCCGGTTTTCGCGCGTCGACCTGGTGCTGGTCGCTTTCGCGTTCTCGGCAGCTTATTGCCTTCTAGCGATCGCAATTGTGTCGCGCTGGTTTCTTTGGCTGCCCGGAGTTCTGCCGCTTGGAGCCGTCTGGTTGCTCGCGATGCTCTGTCTGTTTTCTCCGCGCAGCAAGAAGGGTTCCGATTTGCCGACCGTCTCTCCGCCTCCGTCCTCGCTGTAACCGCACAAACGATTTTATCACTGATGAAATCTCACTCTGCGTCCCGCAGTGAAACATCAATCGAGGAACGGGTTCAACGGCTCCACGCATCGGGAATTGTGGATCTTCATTTCGATCTCCCAATGGACTTGTACGAAAAGCGCAAGCGCGCCGGCGTTCTCGCGACGCATTACTTGCCGGAGTTCGAAGCGGGCGGCATCGGGGTAATTGGGGCCGCCATCTACATCGAAGACCGTTACCTGCCGGAGATGGCGCTAGGTGTCGCGCTCGATCAAATCGCGCGGATGTATGCCGAAGTGGAGAAAACAGATCGCTTCGCCATTTGCAAAACCTACGATCAAATCTTGCGCGCATGCGCCGCGAAAAAAATCGCGCTGCTCATCACCATGGAAGGCGTCGAGCCGTTAGGCGAAGACTTGGATTTGCTGCGCGTTTTTTACGAACTGGGCGTGCGCGTAATCGGACTAACCCATGCGCGGCGCAATGCCGCGGGCAGCGGCGGCATTTTTGCAGCGAGTGGGTCGCCGCGCGATGGACTCACCGGATTTGGGCGCGATCTCGTCCGTGAATGCGAAAGGCTCGGCATCCTTATCGATCTTGCCCATATAAATCCGAAAGGCTTCGAAGAGATTGTCGATCTGACCACGAAGCCGCTCATCGTCTCGCACACAAACGCACGCAAATTTTACGACATCGAGCGCAACATCAGTGACGAGCAAATCAAATTAGTCGGCCAACGCGGCGGCGTTATCGGCATGAATGCGATCCTCGTCAGCGCGAGCGAAGAGAAGAGCACAATCGATCATTACGTCGATCACATCGAGCACGTTATCGATCTTATTGGGATCGATGGCGTTGGTATCGGATTCGACTTCTGCGAATACCTTTTCAGTCAGTTGCCCGAGTCTGTTCGGCTGGAGCTCGCTGCAAAATTGACGCAGCCTCATTTCATTCCCGATCTGACCAATCATTCACACGCCCGGAATCTCACGCGGAAATTGATCGAGCGCGGCTTTAGCGACGAAAAGATCGAAAAAATTCTCCGCGGAAATTGGATGCGAATCTTCGAAGAATTACAGTAGCGGCGCTTGCTGAGCGCCGAATGTTTTAGAATCGGCGGTCATAGACCGCCGCTACAGTTCACACAATCGGCAACGCGGGAAACTTGCGACCGAGCACTGTCTGGCTCGGCGCTTTGAGCCATTGGTCCAGCACCGTTCCGTAAACACTACGGAAGTCGGTATTAAATTTTAGGTCACCATGATCGAGATCGGTCAGGCTCGGGCATTTGCCGAATAATCCCGGCTTGACCGCACCGCCGACCACAAACATCGGCGCGGCCGCCCCGTGATCGGTCCCACCGTTTGCGTTCTCCTCCACGCGCCGGCCGAATTCGCTAAACGTCATCAGCAACACGCGATTGAAATTTCCCTGCTGTTTCAAATCGGTCACGAACGCGGTGACTGCATCGTTGAATCCGCCCATTAAACGCTCGTGCGCATTCGCCTGCCCGGCGTGCGTATCGAATCCGCCCTGACTCGCATAATAAACTCTCGTGGGCAATCCGCCGGCGATCATGCGCGCGATAATGCTTAAGCTCGCGGCCAGAGGCCCCTGCGGATACGCGACGGTCGATTTGTATTTGCGGGCGATGGCCAGGATTTTGTCCGAACTGAGTTGGGCGTCGAGGGCCGTGCGTTGTAAAAAATCGAGCGTGCCCAGATCGCTTTTTGTTTTCCCTGAGATTGAGCCGATAGAAGCTCCATCGGTCGCAACGCCGGCTCCCTCTTCAGTTCCGCCGGATTCATTGAGTTGGCGGAAGAAAAATTCTTCCGCACTCATTTTCCCTTCGCTTTTCTCCGCCGCTTTCCAGCGAAACTGCTCAGGCCGCGAGAAGGTCACGCCGGTCGGCGTTTTCGCAGCGAACGCTTGCGGCATTTCCTCACCGATCGCCACGCCAACAGTTGGGTCTGCGCCGGCGCAACAACTGTCGAAATAACGGCCGAGCCAGCCTTCGCTCACATTTCGATCCGCATCCGAGGCGGTTTGCCAAATCTCGGTCGAACGAAAGTGCGAGCGATTTGGATTTGGATAGCCAACGCCTTGCACGATGCCGAGATGGCCTTCATCGAAGAGCGCTTTGAGTCCGGTAAGCTTCCCGTTGAGCCCGGCGTAATTGTCGATCCTAAGAATTTTATCGGCAGCCAGGCCAAGCCGCGGCCGCGCTCGATGATAAGCATCGTCGGCGTAGGGCACGACCATGTTGAGTCCATCGTTTCCGCCCGCCATCTGCAAGACGACGAGAATACTTCCGTCTTTTCCCGTGACGGTCTGCGTGAGCGCATCGGCTGCCATTGCGTCGAGAGTGAAAAACGTTTTCTCGAGAAAAACGGGAAGCGTCCACGTGGCGGCTGCACCGAGCATCGATGTGCGCATAAATTTCCGCCGCGTTTGTAGTGTCGTTTTCATAAACTTGAAGTTGCCCCACTGCTGTCATCCCGAGCCGCGCAGACGGCGAGGGACCTCACAACAGGCGATTGATCACGCTGCGAACGTTTGGCTCCCACTACTTCGGGTGCGAGATCCCTCGCTCCGCTCGGGATGACAGCGCTGTGAATGAATTGTGTGCGCATCAGGCCAATTGAAATTGCGGAGTGCTCATCATGAGATGCAGGAGTCCGCGCATCGTTTCGTCGCCGGTGTCTGGTTTTCTGGCCTCGAGGTATTGCACAAAAGTCTCCGTTTCTTTTTCGGGCGCCGGAGCCTGGAAGAGGCGCCGGCTGATAAGATCGACCAGTTCCCGCGGTTTTTCCCGAAGCTCCGCGGGCGCGAGCTTACTGACGTCGATCGGATCGCGCTTGATTTGCTCGGCCAACTTCGCGGCGGTGCCATAACCGGGATCGGCGCCTTTAATTCGCTGTTGCGCGTTCATCGGCACGATGGCGTCGCCGTTAATCAAATAATTCGCGAAGTTATATCGGAACAACAACGTCGAGGTGTTGATCCAGGCCTTGCCGCCGTCCCAGCCTTTCACGTTCGGCGGCGCGAAAAGAATCTCGCCCATTTGGCGCATGGCGTTTTGCGCAACGATCGGCGAAGGCAACGGCGTCTCGAGCAGCTTCGACGTCTGGATCAAATACTGCACCGGGCTCTTGATCTGCGTCCGCATCGCTCGCTCGGAATAAAATTCCGTCGAACTGAACAGCTCGCGCAAGACCGGGCGCATCTCGTAATTGTGCGCACGAATCCGGGTCGCGATGAGATCGATAAACTGCGGCTGAGGATCGTCCTCGACGAAATAACGCAAGATTTTCCGAGCGATGAATTGAGCGCACGCCGGCTGCTTGATGAGGACATCGATGATGTCATCGCCGTTAAGTGGACCGCTTTTTCCCATGAAAGTCTTGTTGCCGAGGTCCTGCTGAAACGGCGCGAACCGGAATTGCTGCGTCGTCATGTCGATGCGGTAACTGGTAAATGCGCGCGCCGATTCGCGAATGTCTTGCTCGCTGTAATTGCCGATGCCGACGGTGAAAAGTTCCATCAACTCGCGCGCCCAGTTTTCGTTCGGATGCTCTTTGCGGCTCTGCTGAAGGTCGAGATAGATCATCATCGCCGGGTCGCGCGACATCTTCTTGGTCAGTGTCGCGAAATTTCCGAGAGCGTTATGGCGCAAGGTGTCGTTTTGCAGCCACATCCAGTAAACGTCTTTTACTTTCTGCGCGCTGGTGGCGAAATGGCCGTGCCAAAACAGCGTCATCTTTTCCAGCAGCGGCGCGGGGCCATTCATCATTCGCTCCAGCCACCACCGGCGAAGATCGAGAATCTCTTCGCCTTCCATCATGCGAAGCTCGCGGGCTTTTTCTTTAAAATCCCCGCCTTGATCCTTTGCCGCTTTGATTTCCATCCGCACGGCTCGGATATTCCGAGGGTACGCCCACGACGGCGCTGGAACATTCGCCGCGTCGGAGCCAACGTCGACCAGCTCGCGAACCATCGCGGTCAGGCCTTTTTGGCGCGCCGCCTCGATTTCAGCCGGCGTTCCGCCGAAAGCCGCGCGATTCAAGAGATGCGCGGCCGTCTCGTCATTCCACTTAGGCGGCGATAACGGCGTGAGCACATTAATTCAACCGGAGATAAGAGGATTAGTTGCTACTGCTTTTCCTTTCCTCTTGCTCTTAATCTTGCTCTTAATCTCGCCGGCAGGCAGTCTTTTCCGATCCCCCCACGTTTTTATTCCGAAAACTGGGAAAGTAAGAGCAAGAGTAAGAACGCACCTTGAAGTTCACTAACCTGACCCGCCGTACCGAGATCGGTGCGAACTCGTATTACTTGGAGATCGGCGATCAGCGTCTCGTGCTCGATTGCGGAATGCATCCGAAAAATGAGGGCGATGATGCACTCCCAAACTTCAAGCCGATCGCAGACCAACCGCTCGACGCAATTCTTGTCTCTCACTCACACCAGGATCACCTCGGCACATTGCCGGTGCTAATGCGGCGGCAGCCCAACGCTCGCGTCTTCATGCCGGAAGCGACGGCGGACATCGGCGCAACACTTTTGCACAACTCAGTCAACGTGATGACCAGGCAACGCGAAGAATTGGGCACGACTATGTATCCGCTGTTTACGCATCGGGAAACCGAGCGCGCATCCGACTTATGGCGGTCCTGCCCATTGCGGCAGCAGATCAACACTCGCGGCGAACGCGTCAACTCGAGCGACGGAGATCCGTGCACCTTTGAGTTCTTCGATGCGGGCCATGTGCTTGGTTCGTCTGGAATTCTGCTGCGCGCGGAAGGGCGAACGATTTTTTACACCGGCGATGTCAATTTCGACGATCAAACGATCGCGCAGGCCGCAGTGTTTCCTCAGGACAAGATCGATATTCTCATTATGGAGACAACGCGCGGCGATCACGCAATGCCGGCTGGATGGACGCGGGAAAGCGAAGAGCGCCGTTTCGGCGAAGCGATTGCGGAAGCGTTCAAGCGCGGTGGTTGCGTCCTCGCTCCTGTTTTTGCGCTTGGCAAAACTCAGGAAGTGCTCGCCATGCTCTATAAATTCCGGCGGGAGAAATTGCTGCCCGATTTCCCGATCTACATCGGAGGGCTAAGCTCAAAGATCACTCAAATCTACGATCGTCGCGCGCACATGAGCCGGCGGCAATTGCCGCGACTGCAACTGATGCAAGACGTCGATCCATTCATTTTGAATGGAGAAACCATCCGGGACGCAGCGGCGCGTCCCGGGCGCGTTTACGCGCTCTCGAGTGGCATGATGACGCCGAAGACGCTTTCCAACATCTTTGCGCGCCGCGTCATCGAGAATCCGCGGCACTCGATTTTTTTCGTAGGCTACGCCGATCCGCAATCACCGGCCGGAATTTTACGCAAGGCGAAACCGGACGACGAGGTGTCGCTTGACCCGGACGAGCCCGCGCAGCGTGTGCGTTGCAATTTGAAGCAATTTGAGTTCAGCGCCCACGCGACGCGCGAATCGCTGATTGAATATGCGACGAAGCTTGCTCCGAAGAAGATCGTGCTCGTGCACGGCGATCCACCGGCGGTCGAGTGGATGCGGGCGAAATTGGTCGCCGATCTTCCCGCCACAGAAGTGATTGTGCCGACGCCAGGGGTGGAAATGGAATTGTGATCTCCCACTGCTTGTCATCCCGAGTCGCGCCGACGGCGAGGGACCTCACATTGGACGCCGCGTTAACGCGGAATGAATAGTGTAATTCAATCCCCAAGTGGGAGGTCCTTCACTCCGTTCAGGATGACACCGTGAAGATCGCATCCTGGAACATCAACTCATTGCGCAAACGCCAGGATCGCCTTTTCGCTTGGCTGGAAAACACGCAGCCCGACGTGGTTTGTTTGCAGGAGACGAAATGCACTGACGAAAAATTTCCAGCGCTTGCGTTGCAAGCCGCCGGTTATCACGCCGCATATCACGGAGAGAAATCGTACAATGGCGTCGCGATCCTCTCGAAAACTCAACCAAGCGACGTTCGCGCTTCGCTTTGCGATGAAGTGGCCGATCCACAAGCGCGCGTGATCGCCGCCACAGTCGAGAACGTGCGCGTGTTTTCAATCTACGCGCCGAACGGACAGGCGGTAGGATTACCGGCTTACGATTACAAACTCAAATGGTACACGCGGCTGCGCGATTGTTTATCGAAAGAGGAAAATCAGAGCCTCGTCGTTTGCGGGGACTTCAATGTCGCGCCGGAAGATGTCGATCTTCATGATCCGGACCTTTGGCGCGGCGGGATCATGTGCTCCGACGGCGAGCGTGCCGCGTTCCGGCAGATGTGCGAAGTCGGATTGATCGACACGCTGCGACTCCATCACAAAGAAGGCGGGCTTTTCAGTTGGTGGGATTACCGAATGCTTTCGTTTCCAAAAAATCGCGGGCTGCGCATCGATGCGATTCTCGCCACCCAATCCCTTGCGGAAAAATGCGCCGCTGCCGGAATCGACCGCGAAATGCGGAAAGGGAAAGAGCCTTCCGATCACGCCCCGGTCTGGGCAGAGTTCAAAACCTAAGAAAACGCCGAACGCCCAACGCCGAACATCGAATGTCGAACTCAGATTCTGAATTGGACGTTGGGCGTTGGGCGTTGGACATTGAGCGTTGATGACCAACGCGCCGCATCTTCGCGTAGTTGCGCCGCCCCCAAAGCCGCTCCTGATTTGGGACGGCGAATGCCGTTTCTGCCGGTTGTGGATCGAGCGCTGGCGTGAGATGACGCACGGCGACATCGATTACGCGACTTCTCAGGAAATCGCGGAGCGCTTTCCCGGAATACCGAGCGAACAATTTCAGAAGTCGGTCGTTTTCATCGACACAGACGGCGAGGTTTTTGTTGCCGCGGAAGCGGTCTACCGCTCGTTACAATGTCGATCTTCCAAAAGATGGATGTCGTGGAGTTACGATCGCATCCCGGGTTTCGCCGCGATTTCCGAGATCGCCTATCGATTCATCGCGCGTCACCGCAGGTTGAGCTCAGCGGTTACTCGATTGCTTTGGGGAAACGATGTGCGGCCGCCGACCTATTTCACCGCCCGACGCTGGTTTCTTCGCGCTCTCGGCTTCATTTACCTGATCGCGTTCGTCTCGCTCTGGGTGCAAATCGACGGACTGATCGGGGCAAACGGGATTTCGCCGGTCAGCGAGTATCTTCCCGCCGCGCACGAACAACTCGGCGCGCACGCATTCTCGATCTTGCCCACATTGTGCTGGTTCAGCTCGAGCGACGTCTTTCTCCATTTTCTCTGCGGAGGCGGTGTTGTCCTCTCTCTGCTCTTGATCTTTGGAATTGCTCCGGCCGTTTCTCTCCTCGGACTGTTTGTTTTCTATCTTTCACTCACGATCGCGGGCCAAACGTTCCTTAGCTTTCAATGGGACATTCTGCTGCTCGAAACTGGTTTCCTGGCGATCTTTTTCGCGCCCTGGCAACTTTGGCCGCGACGCGACCGCGAGCCGCCGGTCTCACGCGTCGCGCTTTTTCTGCTGAAACTGCTTCTCTTCAAACTGATGCTGATGTCGGGCGTGGTGAAGCTGACCAGCGGTGACGATTGCTGGTGGAACCTGACCGCGCTCGATTACCATTATTGGTCGCAACCACTGCCGACTGTGTTCGCGTGGTGGGGAGATCAACACGCGGAATGGTTCAAGAAATTCTCGGTCGCATTCTGTCTCGTCGTCGAGATCGTTGTGCCATTTTTCATTTGGAAGCCACGCCGCCCGCGAATTCTTGCCGCGGGGTTGATAATCTTCCTGCAAATCGTGATTGCAGTGACCGGCAACTATTGCTTCTTCAATCTGCTCACGATCGCGCTTTGTTTGCTGTTGATCGATGACGTGGCTTGGCCCCGGTGGGTAGGGACGGCGCGCTGCGCCGTCCGCGGCGCGCCCAGCGGGCGCACCCTACCATTTTCGACCTGGGCGCCGGCCGCGCTCATGATCCTGATGTTACCGCTGAACGCCTGGCTGATTTTCACCGCCTTCAAACCGGAAGCGCGATGGCCACGCGCGATCGCGTTCGCTTACCGCCATGTTGAACCGTTTCGAATCGTGAATGGCTACGGACTCTTTCGCGTCATGACCAAGGAACGGCGCGAAATCGTGATCGAAGGCAGTACTGACGGTATCGATTGGGCGCCTTACGAATTCAAATGGAAACCGGGCGACGTGATGCGCGCTCCGGGCTGGTGCGCGCCGCACCAGCCGCGGCTCGATTGGCAAATGTGGTTCGCCGCTCTTGGAACTCCGCAACAGAACCCGTGGTTCATGCGCTTGCTCGAGAAGCTTCTCGAAGGTTCACCGCCGGTAACAAAACTGCTCGAGCGAAATCCGTTTCCCGACAAGCCGCCGCGTTACCTGCGCGCGATGTTTTATGATTATCGCTTCACCACCGCCGAAGAACATCGACAATCGGGCGCATGGTGGAAACGTCGCGAGCTGCGCGAATACGTCCCCACCATATCTCTCGGAAACCGGTAGGATCGGCCTTCGCCCGTTGCGAATGTAGTGGCGGCTGTCCTCAGCCGCAGTTAACAACCACGTACCTGCGCTCGCCGCGGCGAGCGCCGCTACAAGGTGCAAGATTTGTTGTTGCCGCGTTTGCCGAAAGTCTGGAACGCGCGGATAGTCGTGATGAAAATTTAACCGGAGAATAGCAATGGCTGAAGATAACAAAACACACAGGGCGCCCGGCGCAGCGGACGCACAGGACAAATTCGAGAGCAGTAAGACGCACGCGCGCAAGGCGGCGGAGGATTTGCGATCGGCCGCGGGCGCGGTCGCGGAAGAATATCGCGGCAAAGCTGAGGAGGCTTGGGGCGACGCGCGCGGCAAGGCCGAGCAAGCTTGGGGCGATGCGCGCGATCGTGTTCGCACGTTTCAAGACGATGCCGAACAATATGTGCGCGAAAACCCGACCAAAGCGGTCGTGACCGCTCTCGGAATCGGTTTTGTGCTCGGAATGATTTTCCGGCGCTAATCGCGCCGCATTGAATGATTGGCGAAGCCACGCGGTCCCGCGGTTCGGCGGGACACGGCGGTTTGCTCAGCGGTCTGCTGGCACTTGTCGGCGCGCTGGCCGACTTTGTCGAAAGCCGCCTCGGACTTTTTGCCACGGAGTCGAAGGCGGCACTGGCGCAACTTTTGACGCTGATCATTTGTGTCGTAGCCGCGCTGATGTTTTTCGCGATCGGATACATTTTTCTGGTGGCGGGCGCGGTGGTGTGGGTGGCGCGGCTCGCCGGGGTTAGTTGGTGGTGGATCGCATTGGCCGCGGCCGGCGTGCACTTTCTGATGACGTTCGTCTTTTTGCTGATCGCCAAGAGCCAAACCGCCAAGCCGCTGTTTCCTGAAACCACCACTGAATTAGAGAAAGATCGACAATGGCTAAAGAGCTTGGACGGAAGAAGTCGCCCAACCAACTAAAAGCCGAGATCGCGCGTTCTCGCGATTCGGTGGAGCGGGATTTTCGTAATCTCCGCAGCGAACTCGATATCCCGAGAAAAATTCGGAGATCTTTTCAGCGTCAAACCGGCGTCTGGATAGTAGGCGTCGCGGTCATCGGTGTTTTGGTCGCTACTCGGTTGACGCGAAAAAAGAAAATTCAGGTCGAGGCCAAGGGCATCGGCAAGACAGAGAGCAAACTTCTCGAGGCAGGCTTCGCCTTAAGCGCACTCAGAATCGCGGCGACATTGCTTAAACCGATGATCGTGAAATTTGTCACCCGGAAAGTCCGCGATTACGCCAGCGGCGCATCTTCCCGGAAGAAGTGGTGACTTGATTTGAGTTTACGCGATGGGCCCGACCGAATAATTTCGGCGTCGTGGCCGCACACCCCCGGAGCAACGCTGGGCAGCCGCATGCGCTGACCCATGTTGACGAGTACCTGTCGATCGGACAGGCCGCCGGCGCGTCCGATATTCATCTCGGCGTAAATGTGCGGCCCAGTTGGCGATTGCATGGAAGTCTTCAGCCGATTTGGCCCGAGGCGCCTCGATTCACGGCCGATCAAATAGGTACGCTCGCGACCGGTTTTCTCACCAGTTTGCAAAAGGCACAACTGGATGAACGTGGCGACGCGGATTTCGCTTATGCAAATGCTTCCGGCCGTTTTCGCGCCAGCGTAGTGCGCCAGCGGCTCGGTCTCGATCTCGTCTTTCGCGTCATCAATACGGAGGTGAAGACAATGGACGAGCTCGGATTACCCGAGCACCTCAAATTGCTCACCCGCTATCAGAACGGTCTCATTCTGGTGACGGGATCAATGGGCAGTGGCAAATCGACCACGCTAGCTGCGCTGGTCGAACAAGTTAATCTCGAACGTCGCGAACACATCATCACACTCGAAGATCCGATCGAGTACATCTTTGCCCCGAAAGGTTGCCACATCACCCAGCGCGAAGTGCACACCCACACCCGCTCGTTTGCCGCCGCTTTGCGCGGCGCGCTCCGCGAAGATCCGGACGTGATCATGGTCGGCGAAATGCGCGACTTGGAAACGATCTCGCTCGCTATCACCGCGTCCGAGACCGGCCATCTCGTTTTGGGAACACTGCATACCGGTAATGCCTCGCGCACCCTCGATCGCGTCCTCGATGTTTTCCCGGTCGATCAACAAGAACAAATCCGCATCATGGTCAGCGAATCGCTCCGCGGCATCATTAGCCAGCAACTGATCCCGCGCGCGAACGGCAACGGCCGCGTGCTCGCTTTGGAAACGCTCACCAACACGCCGGCGGTCGCGAACATCATCCGCGAAGCCAAGACCTACATGCTGCCGGGAATCATCCAGACCGGAAAAAAGCAAGGCATGCAACTGATGGACGATGCGTTGGTCAATCTTTTCCATCGTGGAGAGATCAATGCCGAAGAAGCGTATGCGCGAGCCGAGCAAAAGCAGCAGATGAAGGAGCAGCTGAAGATTTAACCGCGGATTACGCGGATTTACACGGATGAAGAAAGAAATAGTTCACGAGGAAATAAGTGAAAGACCACCAGTGCAGCGATGGATGTACTCAACAAACTAAAACAAATTTTAACCACGGATTACGCGGATTTACACGGATGACTGAAAAGATAATTCATGAAGAGCTGAGCGGTATGATCATCGGAGTCGTGATGGAGGTCTTGAACGAGCTCAAGCGTGGCCTTGACGAAAAACTCTATGAGCGCGCCATGGTCATTGAATTGCGGCAACGCGGTCACGTCGTGGAGGTGCAACGTTCGTTTCCTGTTTTCTATCACGCCGAACTGATTGGGCACTTGGCACCCGACCTGATTGTAGACGAAACCATCGTCGTCGATCCGAAAGTGGTCTCCGCATTCAACGAAGCGCACATCGCGCAAATGGTCGGCTACCTCACCATCAGTGGACTCGAACTGGCCTTGCTATTGAATTTCAAAAGCGCGCGACTCGATTGGAAGCGCGTAGTCCGTCAGCACAAACCCAAATCCGATCCTCCAGATCTGCATGCCTAGTCTTTATCCGTTTAAATCCGCGTAATCCGCGGTTCAAAATGTCTTCCCAATTCTTATCCGTGTAATCCGTGGTTAAAAAAATGCCTTCCAAATTCCCATCCGAGACATCCCTGTAATCCGCGGTCCTCTTTATGGCTTCACAATTCCTATCCGCGACATCCGCGTAATCCGCGGTTAAAAAATGCCTTCCCTCCATAACCTCTTAAGCATCATCATCGAGCAAGGCGGCTCCGATTTGCATATCGCCGAAGGCCAGCCGCCGAAAATGCGCAAGCACGGCGACGTCATGCCCATCCGGGCCGAGCCGATGCTGCGCGACGAGACGATGTCAATGTTGCGCGAAATTAGCAGCGAACAAAACTGGAACATTTTCGAAGAACGCGGCGATCTCGATTTCGCTTATGAAATGGACCGCACCTCGCGGTTTCGCTGCAATTATCTCAAGCAAGCGAACGGTTACGGCGCCGTTTTCCGTTTGATCCCGACCAAGATCGCGAGCCTGGAGCAGCTCGGCGTTCCGCCGGTGGTGAAAGAGTTCGGAAATTTGCGCGGCGGTCTCGTCCTGGTCACGGGACCAACCGGTTCCGGCAAATCGACCACGCTGGCGGCGTTAATCGATTACGTAAACGAAAACTTCGCGCGACATATTGTGACGATCGAAGAACCGATCGAGTTCGTGCACGACAACAAGCACAGCATCATCACGCAACGCGAAGTCCCGACCAATTCGCGTTCGTTTCCGGAGGCGCTCAAAGCCGCGTTGCGCGAAGATGCCGACATCGTGCTGGTGGGCGAGATGCGCGATCTCGAGACCATTTCGCTCGCGCTCACGGCTGCGGAAACGGGCTTGCTCGTTTTCGGAACGCTGCACACCAACAACGCACGCAAGACGGTCGATCGCATGGTGGACGCGTTCCCCGCGTCGCGTCAGCCGCAAGCGCGCGCGATGCTGGCCAACTCCCTGCGCGGCGTGGTCGCGCAATTGCTCCTGAAAAAATCGGACGGCTCCGGCCGCATTGCCGTGAACGAGATCCTCGTCACCAACGCCGCCGTTTCAGCCATCATTCGCGAAGGCGCGACCCAAAAGCTGCAGGACGTAATCATTTCCGGCAAAGCGCAGGGAATGCAATTCATGGACGACGCCATCTGGACCTTGCTTGAGCGAGGCATCGTCACGCCGCACGAAGCATTCATGAAAGCGATCGACAAAAATCGCTTTAAGCCCTTTCTGCCGATGGAAGAACAAAGTTTGGGCCATTCAGCCGGCGCGGTAGCGGAGGACGCACAGCGAAGGAAATTTCGCTGAGCGTGGATCACTAACCAACCGCAACATCGTTCGGCGACATTAGATTGATCACAATCCTCCCTTGAACTAAAATGCACACGTGACCGCGATCCAAATCATCGAACAAATCAAACAGCTCGATCCGAAAGAGCAATTGGGTGTGATTCGGTTTGCCTATCAGCTCGATGCCGAAAGACACCTTACCGGAAGCGAATTATCCGGCCTGGCGGCGAAATTGGTTGCGGCCGGCGACGAGGCCGAAGCGGCCATGATTCGCGAAACCATCGTTCGCGGATTTTACGGTCAACGGCGCGATGCCTAAAATTCGCCGGCAAAATCTGCCGCCGGCGTTATTGCAGCATCTGCTTGATCGCATCAAGTCGCGCGAGATTTCAGCTGATCAACTCGGGTTGTTTGCCGAATGGCTCGACACCGAGCCCGAAGTACCGAACGAGAAATGGTTCAAGCGTTTTCCCGCCATGATTGCTTGTGGCGAAGGCGAGCTGGTGAAGACGTTCTTAACTAGAGATCAAATCCCAATCGGGACAGAGATCCTTTAAGAGTTTGCGCGATTAATCCACGCCTCATCACCAACGCCGCCGTCTCCGCCATCATTCGCGAAGGCGCGACCAAAAAGTTGCAGGACGTCATCGTCTCCGGCAAAGCGCAGGGAATGCAATTCATGGACGACGCCATCTGGGCCTTGCTTGAGCAAAGCGCCGTCACGCCGCACGAAGCATTCATGAAAGCGATCGACAAAAATCGTTTCAAAACATTTCTGCCGGCCGGAGAACAATGTCTTGGCGATGCCGCTGGCGCCGTTCTCGAAGACGAACAAGGTGCGCCAGGAAACTTCGTCAAGAAAATCGGATTTCGCGCACCGCGACGATAATTCTCCGAGCTACATTAGCGGCTCGCGAACGCTTTCGGAGTTAGCTGCATCGCTTGGTTAGGTGTTCTTCGGCCACGTTTCGAGGTAGCTTCTCGCGGCTTGGAAGAAAGCATCGAAATCACGGGCAATCTGTCCAAGGGCAATACCGGTAAATGACGGTTTCTTCCTCAAATCGTTTCGCTGCAAGATCAAAGCATACAAGACTGGTTCGTCTCTTCCCATAATATTCAAATCGCTGTTGATGAACGAGTGCTTGTACGCGTTGGAGATGTCGTTAAGTGATCGCAAGTGCGGGAGGTGAATCGAATAGTGAGTCTGCAGTGCAGGATGACCTCCCCCAAGTAGCGTGCCAATACAGTCAACATCTACGCTGGTCGGCAGTGGTACACCACGAAGGCGCGCCTCGCATAAAAACGAAAGGCCGATTAGCTCGTCTGCTGTCTTCCGAAGCCAATATGCAATCTCTTCCAGTAGGTAAGACAGATCCTCGATTGGAGAAGACGCAATCGGGCCTTTCAATGAAACTGCCTGGGTGTGAAGATCGTATGCCCTCGCAATCTCCCGATTCAGGCGAATCAGGCGACCAACGATCTTCACCCACTTGAGAGCAAGATTTCCGTAGGGGGTATCTGGCGGAAGGGACAGTAGCTGGCTCGCATGCAGAATATCCTGGTGCTCACCACCTACGTTTATTACCGGGACAGCCACGCGTGTAAACACCTAACGAGACGAAGCTCAGCCACGGCTCCAGCAGGCGCAAGTGGCGGCAATCTGCGGCATCACGCAGCGGAGCGGTTGGTTAGACCTGCGCGTGCAAAACAGGGATCGTATCATCATGGTAGATGTACCGAACGGAAAGGTGGCCTAAAACATGGGCTAGTAACGAAGGGTAGTTCCGTGGCAGCGCTTCTAAATAGGATATGAAAGAAGTAAATGTCTCATCTACATAAAACTCCCTTTCTTCTTCATTTTGGCTTGTCGGTTCAGAATAGTACGCCGCAGTCTTGATCAAGGACCTACACCGAGCCTGCGGATCGCTGATCTGCTGCGCTGCCTGCCAATCCTCAACCCGAACAAACGCCATCGGAATCATCATCGACAAGCCAGGCCAAGTCTTTTTCAGTCCATCGTACATCTCTCGTGGTGCCACTCCCGCAAGTTGTTCGATATAGACTTGGGCGACAAACAGCTTAATCGCATCAGAAACCTGTCGTAGCCGCAGGCCTTTTAAGGCAGCTCGGGATGTCGGCCAATGGGGCTGACCTTTAGCGAATGTGCCTGAGACGAGGAAGTGGATGTCGCGTGCCTTATATTGCTCCATGTGGCGAAGGTCTAACGAGAATTCAACCCAATTATTGCGCTTTTAAAGACGCAATTTTGGGATCTAATCGGTGAGCTCGCCGCGAAAAAGGGGGAAAAAGACCGCATCGCACGTGAAAATGACAGATCCTGAGATTTTGTGCAAGCAAGGCGGCGCGTCGGTAGTGTCCTAATTTGAAATCGGGGGGGACTCACGGCAGAGAAACCGTGTTAGGCGTTGCGAAATGACAGCCGAACTATCTCGGCAGGAAAGAGCACGCGAAATTTGAGGCTGTGTTCGCGGAAGCGGAAATCGTCTAGACTTGCGCGGTTCGGTGCTTTCGCTCAGACGATTCCCATTGTCTGTGCGTCGATGAACGCCGAACGGCTACAATTGCAATGATCGCTCCTGTGACCGAAGCCACCCCGGAGAGAATTAAGAGTGCAAGGAGAACGAGGAGTCGCGCGACCGGGGTAGTGGGTCAGTTTGCTTTCAAACTGACCCACTACCGCGACCGGGCCCGCGTTGACAAGGAAAAACGCGGATGATAAGGTCGCCGCACTTTCACCCCTTGGGTCGAAAAACGGAAACGAAGCAGATTGGAGAGATTTGCAGACGTTATTAAATAGTCAGGTTTTGGTGCTGAATCGCCTCTGGCAGGCGGTCAACATCTGCACGGCGCGGCGCGCGTTCTCGCTGGTTTATGCCGGCCACGCCCAAGTCGTTTCCTCGGATGAAGCGAACAATTTTTTGACGCATGATTTCGAGAGCTGGCGCGATTTCTCGGCGACCGCGCCGGAGCACGAAATCGTAACCACCATTTCGTGGAAGATTCGCGTCCCGCGCGTGATCGTTCTTTTGCTCTTCGATCGGTTGCCGAAGAAGGAAGTGAAGTTCACCCGGCACAACGTTTTCGAGCGCGACAAGAACACCTGCCAGTATTGCGGCAACATTTTCGATCGCGTTGAGTTGAACCTCGATCACGTCCTGCCGCGCGATCGCGGCGGCACGACGGCGTGGGAGAATGTCGTTTGTTCGTGCATCCCGTGTAACACGCGCAAGGGCAACCGGCTTCCGCAGGAAGCGCAGATGTCTTTGATTCGCCGGCCAAAGCGACCGAAGTGGCGGCCATTTTTGCACGTCACTTTCTCGGCGCCGCAGCACGAAAGTTGGCGGCACTTTGTCGATCTCGCTTACTGGAACGTTGAGTTAAGCGACTGATTCCGGAGAAGATTTAACCGCGGATTACCCGCCACGGCGGGCAGGCAGCGGATTTACACGGATCAGAAAAACAGAGAGGAAACTTCCTATCTGGAAACCAGGAAGCCATGAACTCGGCAGAGAACTCTCGCGCGCGCCTGATTCCGGAAAGATTAACCGCGGATTACGCGGATCAGAAAAAACAATTCTGCTTCTTATCCGCGCTATCCGCTGCCTGCCCGCCGCGGCGGGTAATCCGCGGTTAATGATCTGCTGCTGATTTTAGCGCGACTTGTCCGCTGGGCGGTTGAAGCGCTTTCAGAATCGGTTCCGGATAAACTCCGAACCAGATGATTGCGACAATCAATGCGCTCATGACCACGCGCGAGAGACCGCTCACCGGAATGGCGTCGTTCTTAACCGCAGGACGCCAGTACATCGCGCGCACGACTTTGAGATAATAATAAAATCCGCAAGCGACGGTGATGGCACCGACGACGACCAGCGCAGTTTGATGATGGGCGATGGCGGAGTAGAAGATGAAAAATTTGCCGAAGAATCCGATGGTGAAAGGCACACCGGCCAGCGAGATCATCCCGATCAACATGGCAAAGGCGAGAAACGGCGATCGTTTGGCCAGTCCGTCGAAATCTGCAATCCGCTCGCCCGCTTGCTGCGCGACGACGATGAGGACGGCGAAACTCAATAGCGTCATAAGCAGATACGCCACGAGATAAAATGTAACCGCGGGTCCATCGAAACAGGCGACGCCGATGAGCAGATATCCCGCGTGAGCGATGCTCGAGTAGGCGAGCAGGCGTTTGAGATTTCCTTGTGGCAGCGCCGCGAGATTTCCGTAAAGCAACGTGAGCAGCGCGACGACCACAAGCAGGCGATCCATTTTCGGAAGCATGAGGAACGGACGCAACACGCGCAGCAGCACGACAAAGCCCGCCGCTTTCGAACCGACCGAGAGATACGCTGTCACCGGTGTGGGCGCGCCTTGATAAACGTCAGGCACCCAAATTTGAAATGGCACCGCGGCGATCTTGAAGCCGAGGGCGACCAGGACGAGCACGGCACCGAAGAGCATGGCCGTTTGATCAATGTTCGAATTCGCCAGCGCGGCCGTGATGCGATCGAGGTTTGTTTCGCCGGTCACACCAAATATCCAGGTAATTCCGTAAACGAGGAAAGCAGTCGAGAGCGCGCTCAAGACCAGATATTTCACGCCGGCTTCGAGCGTGAGCGGATTGCGCCGCGTGAAACTGACGAGGACGTAAAACGAAATCGTGACCAGTTCGATCGAGACAAAGATCATGACGAAATCGATCGCGGAAGCGATGTACATCAGTCCCGCGCAGGTCAGAATCGGGAGCGCGAAAAATTCGCCAAGACCTGCTTGCACGGTCACGCCGGCGACTGAGCCGCGCACAGTCGGTGCGTAATCAATCATCATGACCAGGACCAGAATGGTGGTCAGGAGTGCGAATCTTTTGAAAAAGATCGACAGCGGATCGGCCGTATAAAAACTCCAGAACCCGGACGCGTGATCGATCTGCGGCACGGGCGCGAGATAGAATGTCCCGATCAAGACCGTGATAAGTCCAAGAATTCCGGCGAAGGCAAAGACGCGCTTGTCGATCTTGTCCACGAACGCTTCGAACATCAGCAGCATCATGCCAAGGATGAGCACGGCAATTTCGAGATTGGGCGGTGCGATCATGGCTGCTTGGTGCTGAGATAAGTCTGAAGCACCGGCGAAAGAATGCGCACGAGCGATTGCGGATAAAACCCAAACCAAAGCAGTGCGACAATAAGCAACGTCACCGGCAGCCGCAGACCCGGCCGAAGATCGACCAGATTCCTCCAGCGTTCACCGAGCGCGCCCATAAAAACTTTGCGATATGCGCGTAACATGTAAACCGCCGAAATGACAACGCCCCACAGCGCCAGAAGTGTCGCGACTTGAAAGATATGAAAACGCTCGATGGCAAAGCCATTCCGGAACGCTCCGAAAAAGATCATCACTTCCGCGGCGAAGTTGGCAAAACCTGGAAGACCGATCGCGGCGAAAGCGCCGAATCCGAAAGCCAGGCCTGCGAGCGGCATCACTTTCGCGAGACCACCGAGATCGCTTAGCACCATGGTGTTGGTGCGCTTACGCACCTCGCCCGCAATCGCGAAGAGCAACGCAATCGAAAGTCCGTGGGCAAAAATCAAAATAGCCGCGCCGGTTACCCCGAGAAGATTGGCGCTCGCGATCCCCAGAAAAATGTAACCCATGTGCATCACGCTGGAGTAGCCCAGCATTCGGTCGAGGCGCTTCTGGGCGATCGTGACCAATCCAACGTAGATAATATTTCCGAGCAACAGGACCAGAAGCAGATTCGTCCAGTGATGCGCGCCCGCCGGAAGCAACGGAATGGCCAGACGCAGCAATCCATAAAGTCCGAATTTCTTTAATACGCCGGCATGCAGCATGGCGGCTGGGGCTGGGGCCGCGGCATACGCATCGGGCGCCCAGGTGTGAAACGGAAAAAGCGAAACGAGAATTCCGAAACCGACCAGCAGGATTAAATAAATGTGCCGCTGCGCTTCGGGAGCGATCTGGCCGGCTGCTTCTTGCAAGGTGCGAATATCGAAACTGCGCGAGGCAACCGGAACACTTTGATAAAGCAAAATGAGGCCGAGGAGCAAAATGAAACTCCCAAGCGCGAGATAGATCGTGATCTTCCACGCGGCCGCGCTGCGATTGTCGTTCCCCCAAATGCCGATCAACAGAAACGTCGGAATGAGCGCGAGCTCGTGAAACGCGTAAAAGAAAAACAGATCGAGCGAGGCGAACGCTCCAATGGCGCCGCCGGAAATCAAAAGAAGACACGCGTAAAACGCGTGTTCGTATTTGTCGATCTTATCGGTAAACCAAATGGCCGCAACCGTGACGATCGCGGCGAGCAGCACCATGATCAGGCTCAAGCCATCGAGCCCCACGGCGAAGTTGATCCCCCACCCGGTCGAAACCGCGGACGAACTTATGTACTGAAATTCATGCACGCCTCGGTCGAACAAGGCCAGCGCGAAGAGCGTCATGAGAAGCGTCGCGATGGACGCAAACAAGGCGGTGGCCCGCGCGGGCGCGCCGATCATGATCAAGACCGCCGCCGCGATTGGACAGAGAACGATGAGAAGGAGAAGCATCAGCGGAAAACAGCGAAGTAAATAAGCGCGACGACGCCCAGCCCGAAGAAGAACGAGTAGGCTTGCAAGTTACCGACCTGGACGAATCGCAGAAGCGCGCCGATTCCCCAGGTTCCACCACTGGCCCCACCGACGCCGGCAGTATCGATGATCCATCGATCGAAGAACGCGGAGATGCGGGCGAGAAGTTCCTGCGTTCGGTCGATCAGCCAACTGTAAATTTCGTCGATGTAAAATTTCTGCCGCAGGAAACCAATATCGAACGCCTCGCGCGGGCGGTTACGATAAAGTGCGAAAGCGAAGCCCGCGCCGAGAACCAAGGCGCCAATCGCGAGCAGTGGAACCTTTTCAAAAAAATCGTGCTCAGGCGGAACCGAAACGAATTGTCCGGTGAAGAAGGTCGATCCGCCAAAAATCACGAGCAGTGCAAGCACGATCAACGGGCCGGTCATTACCAACGGCGATTCTCGACTTATCCGCGCGGCGTGACTGCGCGGATGACCGAGGAACACCACCACGAGCAGGCGCGTAACGTAGAAGGCCGTGAGGAACGCTGTCCCAAGCGCTAATACGAAAATCGGCATGTTGTGTTCGTAAGCGAGCGCGAGAATTGCATCTTTGCTGAAGAATCCGCTGAACGGCGGACAACCCATAAGCGCGAGAGCGCCAACCAGAAATGTCACAAACGTAATGGTGAGATTTCGGGACAAACCGCCCATTTCCCAAATGTCTTGTTCGTGATGAAGCGCGACGATGACCGAGCCGGCGCCGAGGAAAAGCAGCGCTTTGAAAAACGCATGCGTAAAAAGATGATAGATCGCTGCATCACTCGAAGAGAGCCCGATCGCCATCACCATGTAACCGAGCTGTGAAAGAGTGGAATAGGCGAGAATGCGTTTGATGTCGTTTTGCTGCGTCGCAATTAACGCCGCCATCACCGCGGTGATGGTTCCGATCCAGACAATAACATCGAGCGCGACCGGCGAGAGCTGAATGATGAACGCGACCCGCGCGAGCATATAAACACCAGCTGCGACCATGGTCGCGGCGTGGATAAGCGCAGAAACCGGCGTCGGGCCTTCCATCGCGTCAGGCAACCAAACGTGCAGTGGAAATTGCGCGGACTTTCCGGCCGCGCCGCAGAAAATCAGGAGCGCAGCGGCGGTGAGAAATCCGGGATGGCTGGTCAAGATCGATAATCGCGGCGCGATGTTGGCAAAAACAACCGAGCCGGTTGTTGCCCAAACCATCAGGATTCCAAGCATGAATCCGAAGTCACCAATGCGATTGGTAATAAATGCTTTTTTCGCCGCCTCGGCCGCGGCATCGCGATCGAACCAATGACCGATCAGCACGTAGGAAGTGAACCCGACTAATTCCCAGAAAATGAACAGCATGACGAAATTGTTCGAGAGAACAATCCCAAGCATCGCGAACATGAAGAGAGAAAGCGCAGCGAAGTAACGCGATTTGCCGTCGTCGTTTCGCATGTAACCAAGCGAATAGATATGGATCAACGCGCCGATGCCGGTGACAACGACGAGCATCATTCGGCTCAAGCCGTCTAGAACAAGACCGAGCGGCACAACGAACAATCCCGGAAACTCAATCCAATTCAGGGCGGGAGCCGCGTCTTCTTTTCGCGCGAAAATCAGGCAAGCACCGGCAAAGCTCGCAAGCACGGCCGCGCAGGACAAAAAGCTGCTCAGCCCTTTTGACCGGCGCGTAAAAACCACGATCAACGCCGATGCGATCAGTGGCGCGAACAAAACGTACCAGGCGATGTTGTTGTCGATCACAGAATCAGAATTTCAAACTCGCGATGTCTTCGACGTGCGTCGTTTGCCGGGCCCGAAAGAGCGCGACGATAATGGCGAGGCCAACGGCAACTTCAGCCGCAGCCACGGTGATGATAAAGAAGACAAAGACTTGCGCGTGGTAATTGGGCAGGCCCGCGTCCACCCGGAATCGGGAGAAGGCAACGAGCGAAAGATTGGCCGCGTTCAACATCAACTCCAGGCACATGAAAATGATGATGATGTTGCGGCGCAACATAACGCCGGCGAAACCGATGCTGAAAAGCAGGCCGCTAACAATCAAGTAGTCGCCGAGAGTAATCATGTTATCGCAATTCGCGTTTGCTCAACACGACCACGCCGATGGTCGCGACCAAGACGAGGACACCGATGATTTGAAACGGCAGATTGTAATTCTCGAATAAAAGCGAGCCGACATGGTGGACGTCGTCGATGGTCGATTTCGCTAATGGTGGAAAAGGCTGCCGGGAAAATCGGAAGTTGCCGATCACGTAAAGGATTTGGACAGAAAGCGCGAGCGCAACCGCGATGCCGCCGGCCGAGGCCAGCCAATTGATTTTGCGGATCTTTTCCGCACGCAGATCAAGAAGCATGATGATGAAGAGGAAAAGGACCATCACCGCCCCGGCGTATACGAGCACCTGGATGATGCCGATGAAGTAAGCGTCGAGCGACATGAAGAGCGCGGCCAGGCCAAGAAAGGAAACGACGAGACTCAACGCGCTCGCGACGGGATTACGATTAAGAACGACCCCGGCGCCGAACACCAACATTAAACCGGCAAAGATCCAAAACAGAAACGGAGACATCAAGAGATTGCAGATTGTAGATTGTAGATTGTAGATTGAAATCGGACGGCACGCAGGCGGCTGCACAATCTGAAATCTGAAATCTGAAATCTGAAATTCGTTTCAACACTGCCCCGTGCATAACGCCGCCGACTTCGTGTCATCCTGAACGAAGTGAAGGATATCGCATTTCCATTTCGGTGATCGCACGATGAGAGCACGCTCTTCGCAGTTTGTGCGAGATCCCTCGCTCTGGTCGGGATGACAGTTGTCATTTTTTCTCGTTCCACTTCAAAATTACGCCGTGCATGACTCCGCTGATCTCGTGTCATCCTGAACGAAGTGAAGGATCTCGCATTCGCAGCTTGGATTACGCAGTGATCACAGCGTAACGCCATCGTCCTGTGGGAGGTCCCTCGCTTTCGCTCGGGATGACCGTGCTTATTTCTTCTCATTCCATTTCAGGATAACGCCGTGCATGACGCCGCCGATCTCAAGCAACTTGTCCTTGTGATGCACCATTTCTTCGCGGGTGAAGCCGGTGATGGCGTAATCCTTGCGCAAATAAATCGCCTGCTCGGGACAAACTTCCTCGCACATGCCGCAATAAATACAGCGGATCATGTCAATATCGAATTCCGCCGGATATTTTTCCACTTTCGCGAACCGATCGGTCGGCGAAATTTCGCCGGGCACAATTTTGATCGCACGCGGCGGGCAAATAAATTCACAAAGCTGGCAGGCGACGCACCGCACTCGCCCATCGGTATCGCGCACCAGCGCGGGCGCACCGCGGTAATGCTCCGGCATCTCGTTGTCCCATGTTTCCTCCGGGTATTGCATGGTCACTTTGGTGCGACCGAGGAGCATGTTCTTGAGATGCTTTATGGTGATGGCCATGCCGCCGACGATCGCGGGCAAATAAATGCGCTCGCGCCAGTTGAGTTTCGGACGTGAAACACAGACGGACATATTCAAGCGGGATAGTAAGCGAGGATGATGGCGGTGATGAAGATGTTTACGAGCGCGATCTCAAAAAAGAAAACCCAGCCAAGCCGCATGAGTTGGTCGTAGCGAAAGCGCGGCAAAGTCCAGCGCACCCAGATAAAAACAAAAAGTAACACTGCGACCTTGGCAAAAAATGTCGCGATGTTGAATAAGCCGCCCAGAATACCGCGCCAGCCGTCGCCGCTTCCATCGATCAGGGCCCAGTGAAATCCACCGTGCCAGGATGGAATCGGCAAGTGCCAGGCACCGAAAAACAGCGTCACCACAATCGCTGAGCCGGTGATCATGGCGGCGTATTCACCGAGAAAGAAAAGTCCGAATTTCATCGAGGAGTATTCGGTGTTGTAACCGCCGGCCAATTCCTGCTCCGCTTCGGGCAAATCAAACGGCAATCGATTCGTTTCCGCGAAAATCGCGACGGAGAACACGACAAACGATACCAACATCGGAATCGCCAGGAGCCATTTCGCGGGATTCGTCCAATCGCCAAGGAAAGGCGCAATCATCCAACCGTGGTCGATTTGGTAACGAACGACGTCGGTCAAACGTAATTGGCCGACCACCAAAAAGATCGGAATGACGGCGAGGCCGAGCGAAAGCTCGTAGGAAATCATTTGCGAACTGGAACGGACGCCGCCGAGAAACGGATACTTGGAATTTGAGGCCCAGCCGCCGAGGACGATTCCGTAAACGCCGAGCGAGGCGATGGCGAAGACAAACAAGATTCCGACGTTGATGTCCGCGATCACCATCGGAACGCCGAACAAAGTGCTGCCAAAAGGCACGACCGCGAAGGTGACGATCGCGGGGATCAGCGCCAGGCAAGGCGCCAGCCAGTAATAAAAAGTGTTCGCGTTTCGCGGACTGAAATCTTCCTTGAACAGCAACTTGGCAATATCCGCGACCGGTTGAAACAAACCGGCCGGTCCAACGCGATTCGGCCCCACCCGATCTTGAATGAACGCGCTGACACGGCGTTCCGCATAAATCGTATAGGAAACCATCGGCAAGATGATGACAAAGAGAATGCCAAGGATCTTGAGCAGCGAGGTTGCGATCAGAAAATAATCCATCGGTGATCTTATTTGCTTGTTCGTCCCGGCGGTTGGTGCTCCATCTCTTCCTCGATGTCATGGCTTGCCGGCGTGTATGGGGGCGCCGGCGATTCATTCACTTCCATTACGTGCACGCCCAGATCGCCGATTTTGCTCAAACTCAATCCGGCGAGATGCGGAACTGTTTCGCTCATCTGCCGGAAAACATCTTCGACCGAGCCGAGGCCGTTTGTTCCAGCACATGCTTGAATCAAGTCACGCAGAATTTCCCAATCGTCGCGCGCCTGACCGGGTGCTCGCACCGCGCGATTCAAACGTTGCAAACGGCCCTCGCCGTTGATCATCGAACCACGCTTCTCCGCGAAGGCGAATGAAGGCAGGACAACCGTGGCGTTTTCCGTGACAACGCTGGACAAGATGTCCATCACGATCAAGGACGGGAGTTGTTTGAGCTGCTCCAGGGAAAGCCCGAGCTTCGTCGGATCTTCGCCCAGAACTAAAAGAGCTCTCACCGCGCCCGATTTCACCGCTTCCACAATGGCGGGCAATTGCGCGCCTGGTTCGGCGGTGATTCCAAGCAGACGCGCACCGTTTGAGTTCGGATTACGATCTTCGCTCAACAAAATGTCATCGCCGGGACCGAAGCGCGGAACGATGTCAATCCAACCAACGCCGAGCGTCTTGGCGAGTTGCGCGGTCAGCCAAAGTTCTTCGTTCGTCATCCGGCCGGACGCGATGATCGCTACTTCCAAGCCCTGACAATGCTTAAGTTGCGCGGCAGCTTGAGCCATCGCCGTCGGCCAATCGACCGGAACAAGCTTTTCTCCGGAAAGAATGCGCGGCTCGAGCAAGCGCCGTTCCGATTCGATGTAACCGAAATTCAACCGCCCGTAGTCGCACATCCAACTGGAATTGACCGCGTCGTTCTCGCGCGGCGTTTGCCGGTAGATCACATCCTCGCGCGTGCCGATCAGGGTGTTACAACCGGTCGCACAGCTGGTGCAGAAACTTTTCGTTTCTTTCAAAAACCAAACGCGCATCTTGAATCGGAAATCGGACGAAGTGAGCGCGCCGACCGGGCAGATATCGACGGTGTTGAGCGAGTAATTATTTTCCAGCCGCTTTCCCGGGTGCGCCGTGAGCACGGTGTGACTCCCGCGATCGACAAAGCCGAGCACGTCGTCCTTCGCGATCTCCTGACAAAATCGAATGCAACGTGAACAAAGAATACACCGCTCGTCGTCGAGCGTGACGCGCGGGCCGAGCTCAACATTTTTCGGCTTCTTCACTTTGTTCTCGAGAAAGCGCGACGATGCGCTGCCATACTCGACACTGAATTCCTGTAACTCGCATTCGCCGGCCTGGTCGCAGATCGGACAATCCAACGGATGATTGATGAGCAGGAACTCCATGACCCCACGCCGGCACTCCTCGACCAACGGAGAATTCGTGCGCACACCCATTCCATCGGTCACATCTTGCGCGCAGGAAATCTGCGGGCGCGGCATCCAATTGATGACCGGCATGCCATCGACGCCGAGTTCGGGTTTGCGATCGGGGCCGAGCCTGGCCATGCCCATCTCGATCAAACACATCCGGCAATTGCCGGGCGAGCTGAGTTTTTTGTGATAGCAGTAGCGCGGAATGAAAGTGCCGGCCTGCGCGCACGCCTCGATCACACGCGTGCCTCTCGGAAATCGATGCCACACGCCGTCGATCTGGACGTTGAACATTGGCACGTTGATTAGTTGCTCGTTCATCAAAAATAAATCAGGAAAGCAGGAAAAAAGGAAAGGAAGACTTACAAAGCAACATCATGGAGTTCATTCTGAGCGGGAAGCTCACGGCAAAAACGTTTAATGGTAAGCGGTGTTGTCGCGAAGTTAAGAAGCAAACCGTCCTCAAGGTTTGTCGCCTTCAAATAGCTTCGACCTATCGCAAAATGAATGTCTTCGAGCGCACTGATCGCTTTCAGTTCGACAATAATTTTTTCTTCCACGAGAAAATCCAGCCGATGCTCGCCAACTTGATGATCTTTGTAGAACAGCGGGATTGGCTTCTGACGGATGAATTGAATTCCACTCAACGCGAATTCCACCGCCAACGCTTCCTCGTAAATATTCTCAAGAAAGCCCGGCCCCAATCCACGATGAACGCGAATCGCAGCTGAAATGATGCGGTCAGTTAGCTCGCGGTTCCGCAGATTTTTTCCTGCTTTCCTGCTTTCCTGATTCATCATCTGGTTTCCAGATACATCCTTAAATGATTCCGCTGGCGCCGGCTTTTTCCCAGCCGGGATCGCGTGTGAGCGGGAGAGTTGGAATCTGCTCCTGCTTGAGTAGTTCCTGCGACGTGTATTCCGGCGGCAACGGTGGCGGAATTGGTTTGGTCGCGCGCGAGGCAAATTCTTCGGGAAATTTTTGCACGAAACTTTGCGTCGGCCACGCGCACGCTTCCCCAAACGCACAGATGGTTCGCCCCGCGATATTGTCGGCCACCGTGGTGAGCGTCTTGGGATCTTGCACCACGCCGCCGCCGAGCAACATGCGGTCGGTGATTTTTTTCATCCACAACGAACCTTCCCGGCAAGGGGTGCACTGGCCGCACGATTCGTGCGCGTAAAATTCGTTGATGTTGTTGAGCACCCAGACCATGTCGCGCGAATCGTCGAGAACAATCACGCCACCCGAACCAGCCATCGAACCGGCCGCCGCGAGGGAATCGAAATCCATTGGAATTTCGAAGAGCGACATCTCGCGATCGATGGTCGATCCGTCCGGTTGTTTTTCTTTCAACTTGAATCGTTCATCGGCGCGCAAAACCTTGGCCGAGCTACCGCCGGGGATCACCGCTTTGAGGGTCTGCCCCTCCTTCAAGCCGCCAGCCATATCGTAGATCAACTGTCCCATCGTCACCGCGCCGAGTTCGATCTCGAAATATCCTGGCCGCTGCACATCGCCGCTCACGCAAACGATGCGCGTGCCGGTATTATTTGTGCGGCCGAGCTGCGCGTACTTTGCGCCGCCCATCGCGATGATGTGCTTCACATGGCAAAGCGTCTCGACGTTATTGACGATCGTCGGCGACAGGTAGAGACCGAGCACGGCTGGAAAGTAAGGCGGCTTGATTCGCGGATAAGCACGTTTGCCTTCGAGCGATTCGATCAACCCTGTTTCCTCACCGCAAATGTAAGCGCCGGCGCCGCGATGAACATGAACGTTAACATCGAATCCTGAGCCGAGGATGTTCATGCCCAGAAAATTATGGGCGCGCGCTTCTTCGATGGCGTGTTCCAGAATTTTTGCGCCTTCGGGGAATTCCCCTCTTATATATATGTACGCCGTGCGCGCATTCAGGGCGTAACACGAGATCAAAATCCCTTCGAGGAGCTGGTGCGGATCCTCATGAATGATGTAGCGGTCCTTGAACGTGCCGGGCTCGGATTCATCCGCGTTGCAAATCAAATACACCGGTTTCCTTTCGTCCTGCTTGATGAAGCTCCATTTCACGCCGCATGGGAAACCCGCGCCGCCGCGTCCGCGCAAACCCGAGGTCTTGACCTCATTGACAATGTCGGTCTTAGCCATGGTCACGGCCTTACGCAGTTGCTCGTAGCCTCCGTCTTTCAAATAGCAATCGATGCCGGTCGTCCAATCTTTGCGTCCGATATTTTTGAAAACGAGCCGGTGTTCCAACGGATGAGCCGGCCGGACGAGTCCCGATTTCGGCTCGGTCAAGATATTCGCGGCATGCTCGGGCGAAACGTGTTCGTGCAAATCGTCGTTCACCATGCAAACCGGCGCCGTGCCGCAGCTGGCGAGACATTCAACGAACTCGATGCTGAAATTGCCGTCGGCGCTAACCGACACCGGACTGTGCATCCCGTTGGTATCGTGATTCCGGACGATTCCCGTGGCCGCGCAAAGATTTTCCATCGCGCGATAACTCCCCCCCATCGCGCAGGTCAACGTCCGGCAAACGCGAATGTGCGTCTTCCCGGCGCGGCCTTGCCGGAACATCGGGTAGAAAGTAACGAGCTCGAGAATATTGATTGGCTGCAGGCCGAGCTTGGCTGCAATCCAATTCACTCCCTCATCATTGATCAATCCGAAGTGTTCCTGCCAGAGATGCAGCAGCGGCATCGCCGCGCTTCGTGGTCGATCGTGGGGATACCGCGCGATCGCCTCGTCCATTTTCTGTTCCAGCTCGGCGGGAACATGCGTACTCGTCGAGGCCACAGAAAGGCGCGTCTATTCGGACAACGTACTGTCCTTGGTTTGCACTTTGTCGTCTTTGAAAACGATGGTGACCGTGTCTTTCCCCTGCTGGTAAACGTAGGCCGTCTTTTTCATCACGACGAAATCTTTATTGTCGATCGAAGTCGGCAAGCCAAGAATCGATTCCACCTGTTTCTTCGACATCCCCTCGGCCACCTCGTCCACGTTCGCTTTCGTAATTCTCTTGCCGGCATTGCAACCACTCAAGGTCAGCGCAATGACGAGCAACAAAGCTGCGGCAACCCGGGGAAAAAAACGCAAGATCAACATCTCAGTTTTATAGCTATGATCCGGTCCCTAAATTCGTGTCTTTGCTGTCCATTTCGTCGTTCTTGAAAGTGATGATGGCGAACTTCGTTCCGTCTTCATAACGGTAGGTGGTTTTCTTAAAGATGACCATGTCCTTCGTTTCCATCGAAGTGGGAGGACCCAGAATGCGCTCCACTTGGGCTTTCGACATACCGGGCGTGATCTGATTGTAATTGTCGAGCGTCAGTTTAGAACCGGACAGCGGGTTGCGATCGCAACCCGCGATCGCGCCAAGCAAAAACGTCGCGCACAGTAGCGCGACAAGTTGAAAGCTAGTTTTCTTCATAAGTTAAAATCATCTGTCGCATTCGCCCATCACGAAGTCCAGACTTCCAAGAATCGCGACTACGTCGCTCAGCATGCAACCGGAAAGAAGCTCCGGCAGGATGCTAAGATTGACAAATGATGGTGCACGAATTTTCAGTCGATGCGGCACTCCCCCACCCTTGCTGTTAATGTAAAAGCCGAGCTCACCCTTCGGATTTTCGGCCGCGAAATAAACTTCTCCCGGCGGCGCGTCCAGACCTTCGGTCACAACGATAAAGTGATGGATCAATTCTTCCATCTTCGTCAGCACATGTGATTTTGGCGGCGTCATGTTTTTCCAATCCGCGACATTGATTGGGCCATCCGGCAGCTTGTCGATTACCTGGCGCAAAATACGCACGCTTTGGCGCATCTCCTCGATGCGCACCAGGTAACGATCGTAACAGTCGCCGGCGCTGCCGATCACAACGTCGAAATCGTAATTCTCGTAGTCCAGATATGGATGTTTGCGCCGCAAATCGTGTTCGACCCCGCTCCCGCGCAAATTGGGTCCGGAAAGCGCGTAGGCAATCGCGCGATCTTTCGGAATCACTCCGACGTCCCTGGTTCGATCGACGAAGATGCGATTGCGGGTGAGGAGTTTGTCGCATTCGTCCAAACTCGGTTCGAATTCGTCGAGAAACTTCTTCAGCCGCGGAACAAAAGTTTCGGGCAAATCGCGAATCTGCCCGCCGACGCGCGTGTATGATGTGGTGAAGCGCGCGCCGGTCAGCAATTCGAAGAGATCGTAGAGTTTTTCGCGTTCGGTGAAGCTGTAGAGGAAAACCGTCATGGCGCCAAGATCGAGAGCCATCGCGCCAAGCCCGAGGAGGTGCGATGAGATGCGGGCCGTCTCGCAGCAAATCACACGGATGGCTCGGCCGCGCGGCGGGATTTCCCAGCCCATCAATTTCTCCACCGCCAAAGCGTAGGCCACGTTGTTTGCAATCGGCGCGATGTAATCAAGCCGGTCGGTGTAGGGCACGAACTGATTGTATTGCATGTTCTCTGCGATTTTCTCGTCGCCGCGATGCAAAAAGCCGATGTCCGGAGTTGCTTTGGTGATGATTTCGCCATCGAGTTCGAGCACGAGCCGCAAAACGCCGTGCGTAGCCGGATGCGACGGCCCCATGTTGAGCACCATCTTCTCGCCAATGTCGGGATCGGCGCTACGCAACCTTGCCGCCGCCGCCGCGACTCGCGTCACCGGATCGGGGGATTCAATTTCGCGCGTAGTGAAAGCCATAACGGAGTCCGATTATGCTCGCGATGGCCTTCCTCCGCGCAAGCGCAAAGTAGCTACCACTGGCAAATGCGTTTAAGATTGAGTGCATTCAACGTCCTCTACATCTTCCTCCTCCATGGCGAAGTCAAAAAAGGTAGCGCTGCTGTTCGCCGGACAAGGTGCGCAAAGCGTTGGGATGGGTCGCGACCTGGCCGAGCAATTTCCTGCGGCGACAAAATTGTTTCGTGATGCCGATCTAATTCTTGGACGAAAACTGAGCGAGATCGCGTGGAACGGCCCGATTGAAGAATTAACCAAAACCTCGAACTGCCAGCCGGCGCTTTTCGTGCATGGCCTGGCGGCTTGGGCTGCGCTTCGCGAACTCGCCGGCGAAATTCCGATCGAAGCCGCGGCCGGTTTATCCCTGGGTGAAATGACGGCGCACGCGGCCGCGGGAACATTTGATTTCGCCAACGGATTAAAACTGGTACAAAAACGCGGCGAATTAATGGATGAAGCTTGCGCGGCCACAGTGGGCGGAATGGCCGCGATGATTGGCGGATCGGAAAGTGATATTCGCCGCCTGGCTGCGGATGAAGATGTCGACGTCGCCAATATCAATGCTCCTGGACAAATCGTCATTTCCGGCGAACTCGCAAAAGTCGAAATGGCTGTCGGCGTGGCTAAGGAATACGGGATTCGGCGTGCCACGTTGTTGAACGTGGCCGGCGCTTATCATTCACGTTTGATGGACAGCGCCTACCAAAAGCTTGAATCGGCGCTTATCGATGTCCAGATGCAGCTGCCTAGTTTCTCCGTGATTAGTAATGTGACGGGATCCGAAGTCCAAACTCTCCCGGAAATTCGGCGCACTCTACAAGATCAAGTGACGAGCACGGTGCGCTGGGTTGATTGCATGGAGCGAATGCTCACACGGGGCTGCGATTTCTTTATTGAGCTTGGTCCCGGCGCTGTCTTAGCGGGTCTGCTAAGGCGAATCCGTAAAGATGTCGAAGTCATTTCGGTAAGCGACGCAGAATCGGTGCGCACATGCGCCGAGCGGATTCGTGCGGCGGGGTAATCACCGGATTTTGATGGAGCCGGCACAGACAAGCTCATTTGCGCACGACTCATGGGTCACGCGCGGCGCAAATCATTTCGGCATGCCGCGGAGAGAATTCATCGCGGCGGCGAGCCTGTTCGCGCTCATGATCGCATTCAAGATGCTGAACATGATGCGTTATCGATTCGACAGCGACGAACCACAGCACCTGCATGTGATCTGGGCCTGGGCCCGCGGCTTCGTGCAATACCGGGATGTTTTCGACAATCACATGCCGCTTTTCCAAATCATGTTCGCGCCGATCTTTGGGCTGATCGGCGATCGGCCGTCCATTCTTTACTGGATGCGATTCATCCTGCTGCCGATGTACTTCGTGGCGGTGTGGTGCACTTACCGCATCGGCACGCTGCTTTTTTCGCGGCGCGTGGGCGTATGGGCGGTTCTCCTGGCCGGGGTTTCCACGAGTTATCACTTTATTTCGTTCGAATTTCGAACGGACAACCTGTGGGCGCCGCTTTGGTTGTTGTGCATTGCGGTGCTGCTCGGCGGCGCGATGAATGTGCGGCGCGCTATGGTGGCCGGTCTTCTCTTCGGGTTTTGCTTCGGCATCTCGATGAAATCCTCTCTCCTGTTGTTGTCGATCTTCGTGGCCACGGTCATCGCGCTGCTTTTGGTCGGCCGCGAACAGTTAGGCAAATCCTGGGCGCAGCTGATTCGATGCGCGGCGACGTTTCTCGGGACCACCCTGCTGGTCCCCGCAACCATTATGATTTTCTTCGCGCTCAAAGGCGTGTGGCGCGACTTCCGCTATTGCGTCTTCGATCACAATTTCCTGCCCCATCTCGACGCGAAAAATTCTCCGGCATGGTGGATCGTCATTTTTCCGATCGCGTTCCCCTTGGTCGTTTATATCGCACGACGGATCGTGCGCGCCACGCCGGATCCCGCCCTTGGTTTCCGGCGCGCCTTTATTTTTATCATCTGCGGTTTTTACATAACGGCTCTCTACAGCTTCTGGACGTTGATGACGCGGCAGGATTATCTCCCGTACCACCCGCTGGCGTTTGTTTTCTTCGCCGCCGCAGTTTTGGCGATTTGTGACAGCGAAAAATTTCGCTCCTGGTTACCATCACGCTTGCGGCGTATTTCGTGGCCGGTTTGGCTGACGATCCTGGGATTACTGGTAACGTTCCTCTCGCGCCCATTCTGGATCAACGGCGCGAAAACCGAGACTGAACTTCTGCGCGACGTGCTCGTTTTAACCGAACCCGGCGATTTCGTCTTCGACTGCAAAGGCGAAACGGTTTTTCGGCAACGCTGCTTCCGTCCGGTTCTGGAACCGGTCATGTTCGAGCGGCTTCAGCGCAAAATGATCGTGGATGACGTCGCGCAACGATGTGTGGAAACGCGAACCTGTTTGGCGGCGCCGACCGGACGCATGCCGTGGCAGGCGCGTGACTTCATCTCGCAAAATTATTTGCCGGTGAAAGGTTTTGTGCGTGTCGCCGGCGGTTACTTGAAAGAATCGACGGCCCAATCCGGTGCGCTCGAGTTCGAGAGCGTCATCCCGGCAGCGTATAAATTGGTCGCTCGCGAAGGGAATGTAGAAGGCCTCCTCGACGGCGAAGCTTATACTGGCGCGCGATTCTTGAATCCGGGGAAACATCTGTTCGCGCCATCGAATAAGACCGGCCCCGTGGCTTTTGTCTGGGCGCGCGCGATCGATCTCCACTATTCGCCATTCGATTATGTTCCTCCCAAATCGCGCGGTAAGTAACGGTCACGTTCCGGAGTTGGTTTGTTTCCCCGATTTGTGCTACAGGATTTTTGTATGGCCGAGCTTGGTTTTGATTTGTTATCGCGCGTGATGTTGATCGCGCCTCATCCCGATGATGAGTCGCTGGCTTGCAGCATTGCCCTGCAACAAGCCGTGCGCGCAGGCGCCTCTCTCCGCGTGGTGTATGCAACCAATGGCGATGACAATCCCTGGCCGCAGCGTGTGCTCGAACGCAAGTGGCGCTTGAATACCGCCGATCGCAAACGCTGGGGCAAATTGCGTCGCGCCGAAGCGCTCGCGGCTCTGAAGATTCTCGGGGTTAGCCCAGATGAAGCGCGCTTTCTCGGTTGGCGCGACCAGGGCCTGACCGACTTGTTGATGCGCGACTGCCGATCTACGCTCCAGCGTTTCGCCGCCATTATTAGCGGTTGGTCGCCGACTCATCTGCTTGTTCCTTCCATCGCCGATACGCATCCGGATCACAATGCGCTCGGAGTTCTACTCTATTTTGTCCTGACCGACGTTCTGCCGATGGATTTCGAAACGTCGGCCTGGAGTTACGTCGTGCACGGAAGGAGCGCTGCATTTTTCGAGCGCGCGCAGAAACTTCCACAATCACGAATCGAGACCGCGCGAAAAAAACTCGCGATCTGTTGTCACAAAACCCAAATCAAACTGTCGCGACGACGATTTCTCGCCTACGCAAATCGTCCCGAGCGCCTGTTGAAATTGGAACGGCGTTCTTGTTTCTCGAGTGAAACGGACTGGCGTGAAGCCGTTGCCCGTTCATCGCAAATTCTCCTGCAAAGCCGGACCGGCGCGCTCCGCCCCTTCGTCGCCATTCGTTAGACGATTTCCTATCGAAGAAAGGTTGCGCGACAAATTCGTTACCGTACCCTGAACAAATGACTCTTCAGCAACGCGTCGATTCCGATTTGAAAGATGGAATGCGCGCTAAGGATGCAACCAGGGTTGGTGTTCTGCGCATGCTCAAATCCGCGCTCAAGTACGCCGCGATCGAGAAATCGGGCGCTGAAGCCGAGCTCAACGACGCCGAAGCCGTGCAGGTTATTCGCAAGCAGGTGAAACAGCGGCAGGACTCGATCGAAAGTTTCGAGAAAGGCGGTCGCGCTGAGTTGGTGGAAAAGGAAAAGAAGGAATTGTCGATCTTGAACGAGTATCTGCCGCAGGCGATGAGCGCCGACGAGCTTGGCAAAATTGTGCGCGAGACCATTGCTGAAGTGGGTGCGACCTCGAAGGCGCAAATGGGCGCAGTCATGAAAGCAGTGCAGGCGAAAGTCGCGGGCCGCGCCGACGGCAAGACGCTGAGCCAGGAAGTGCAGCGGCAGTTGAGTAGTTGAGATGTTGAAGCGTTGAGATTTCCAAGATCAAACTTCGCTGTGTTTCAATTTCTCAACTCCTCAACTCTTCAACTCCTCAACTCTTGGTCATGCTGACGGCCATCATCGTCGCGGCGGGCAGCAGCCGTCGCATGGGGTTCGATAAACTGTTCGCCAAAATCGCCGGCCAACCTGTCCTCGCGCATACGATCGCGGCATTCGAACGCACCGACGCCGTGACTGCGATTGTCATCGTCGCGCGCGCGGACCGACATCGTGAGATCGAAAAAATCGTTCACGATCAGAATTTCAAAAAGATTCACGCGATCGTGAGCGGCGGCGAACATCGGCAGGATTCAGTTCGCGCCGGGCTTGATCGTCTTCCGGAAAATGCGCGCCACGTCGCCGTGCACGATGCCGCGCGTCCGCTCGTGACCCCAGAACAAATCGAGCGCGTTTACCAGGTTGCGCGCGAACATGGCGCGGCTGCCCTGGCGGCGACCGTCTCCGACACGCTCAAGCGCGCGGATGTCGATCTGGTCGTGAACAGTTCGGTCGATCGGCATCAGCTTTTCGCCATGCAAACGCCGCAAATTTTCGAACGGAAAATGGTCGAAGAAGCTTATCGCGTAATCTTAGCAGACAAGGTTGCTGTCACCGATGAAGTGTCCGCCATCGAACGCATCCGCGGCAAAGTTGTGCTCGTTCCAAACGAACAGGCGAATTTCAAGATCACTTATCCCAGAGATTTGCCGATGGCGGAGTTTGTTCTAAACCAAAGAGCAAAGCGCGGCTAGGATCGACAACGTCATGAGTGCTGTCGAAACTCCGAGCACGATGGCGCCGGCGACTCTCTCCGAGCTGATGTCGGTCTGGCGCGCGCGCGATGTCGAAGAATGGTCGCATTCGCCCGGAACATATCGAACGCTCGCGGAGAAAATTCTTGGCCAGGGCGAACCGTTGCTCGCCTACGATGTCGTGAGTGAAGCGCTGGCGAAGTGGCCGGAAGATATTCGTTTGCGCCAGCTTCAGGGTTTGGCGCTTGCGCGCAGCGGCGCAACCGAACGCGCGAACGCAATTCTCGAAGCGTTGCGAAGCGCTGGACAAACTGATGAAGAAACGCTCGGCATGCTCGGCCGTACTTATAAAGACCTTGCTTCGCGCGCCGGTGCGGAACGCGAAAAATTCTTGCGGCGCGCCGCGGAAATTTACACCCAAGCTTACGAAAGCAGCGGCGGCTATTGGTCGGGAATCAACGCCGCCACCATGAATTTACTCATCGGAGAAACTGATCGCGCCTGCAGGATCGCGGGCAAAGTTCGCGAGCAATGTTTGAAAGAAGTTGAAGATCCGGGCGGAGATTCATACTGGGAAGTTGCCGCTCTCGGCGAAGCGGCGTTGATCTGCCGCGATTGGGCGGAAGCGGAAAAATGGTATGCGCTCGCAGCGAAAGAAGGCGCACGCCGGTTCGGCGACCTCCATTCCAGCCGGCGCAACGCGCGCTTGATCTTGCAACATTGGAAAACGGACCCGGCGAAGATCGACAAGTACCTTCACGTTCCGCCAGTAATCGTTTTCGCCGGTCACATGATCGATCGGCCGGATCGCGCCGCGCCGCGATTTCCACAAGAACTCGAGTCCGCCGTGGCGAAAGCGATTCGAGACAAGATCGACAAGTTGAAACCGGGATTTGGTTTCTCCGCCGCGGCTTGTGGTTCCGACATTCTTTTTCTCGAAGCAATGCTCGACACCGGCGCGGAAGTTTCCGTCGTCCTGCCTTACAACCGAGAACAATTCGTCCGGGATAGTGTTGAGCTCCTTCCCGATTCAAATTGGCGCGCGCGTTTCGAGCATGTGTTCGAGCACGCAGCCCACATTGTCACCGCGTCGACGCAAAGACTGGAGCTCGGCGGAATCTCATACGATTTCGGCAACGAAATGCTCCTCGGTTTGGCGGACATTCACGCACGACGGCTCGAAGCCGAGATCATCCCGCTGGCGGTTTGGGACGGAACGTCCGGCGACGGACCCGGCGGGACGGCCAGCGTAGTGGAGAATTGGCGTGCGCTCGGTCACAAGCCGGAGATTGTCGACCTTGCTCGAATGTTGGAGGGACACGCTCCGTCGTATCCCAAACCTCATGCCGACAACTCGCCACGGGACGAGTCCGTCCGATTGGCGGACGCGGCGCCTTCCAAACAATTCACTTCCCGGATTGTCGCGATCCTTTTCGCGGACGCAGTCGGTTTCAGCAAACTAGCCGAGGACGAAGTGCCGCGATTCGTTCAACATTTTCTGGGAGCGATCGCGCAATTGAGCGAACAATTTCGTACAAAGATCATCGCCAAGAATACGTGGGGCGATGGACTTTATTTTGTCTTTTCCGATGTCGATCTCGCCGGCCGGTTCGCACTCGAACTCGCTAATCTTGTCGCTTCGACGAAATGGGAAGAGAAAGGATTGCGCAGCGGATTGAGCCTTCGCATCGCGCTCCACGCCGGACCAGTTTACGAGTTCGACGATCCGATCACGGGAAACCGCAATTACAGCGGGACCCACGTCAGCCGCGCCGCGCGGATCGAGCCAATCACGCCACCAGGTCAGGTTTACGCCAGCGAATCGTTCGCCGCTCTCGCCGCCGCTCGACGCGCCGAGAGTTTCATTTGCGATTACGTCGGCCAAACCCCGATGGCCAAAGGTTACGGAACTTTGCCGACGTATCATGTGCGACAAAGTTCAACATGAGCTACGCCGGCGTGTCAGACGAGCATTGGATCGACGGGGACGAGCGGGCGGACTAGTTCGGCGACAGCGGGGATGTCTTTCGCTTTGAAGCGGCGACCGCGTCGGCGCAGCTTGGTCGTGGCCAATTCGCTGACACGAAGGAGTTTTCCGTGTTTCCAAATCCAGGCATCGGGATTGTAAGGGCCGACGCGGCGTGGATCGGTCCAGGTGTGGATCGACAATAGATTTTGCGCGATGGCGGCGGCGATATGCATCGGCCCGCTATCGACGCTGATGACGAAGCTGGCGACGCGGATCAGGCGGATAAGTTGGAGCAAGGAAGTCTGGTTGGTGAGATCGACGCAATTTTCCGGAGCGTCGATCTTGCGGTCCGATTTTCCAACGACAACGACACGCGTCGGCGCGAAAACCTCGCAAAATTTCTCGATGACGGAATTGGAAAGCGATTTGTTCCGGCCACGGGCGAAGGGATGGAGAAGAATGAACGGCGGATATTCGTCGAAGCGCGGGAGAGTGTCGCCGGTGGGAAGCGGACAGCGCAACGTATTGCCGATCTTTGCCCCGGCGCATTCGGCCAGCTTGAGGTAACGCTCGATGGCGTGTTCGCGGCGATTCACCTTGGCCCTGCGATGATAAAAAAACCGCGAACCTTCGCGACCGTCGCTCATGCCGTAAATCTTTTTGGCGCGACTGAATTTTCCGATGAGCGCACTGCGAAGAAGACCCTGAAAATCGAGCGCCAGATCGGGCGCCAGTTCCTTCGTCTTTTTCAGCCACGGCCAAAAACTTGCCGGCGCGCCCAAGCCGGTGAAATCGCCGCGCGGGAAAATGTGGATATGATCGACATCGGGATTTCCGCGCAGGAGCGTGGACCATTCCGGATTGATCACCCAGGTAATCTTCGCGCCCGGGTAGGTGTCTTTGATCAGCGCGACCGCGGGCAAGGTGTGAACGATGTCACCGAGCGAGCTCGGCTTGATGATCAATATTGATTTGGTTTCAGAGTTCAAAACGTTAAACCCCGAAAGCTTTCGGGGCCCAATTTGTTATCGTCCGACGGCCAGGCGCTCAGCCAGAAGCGGCGGCAAGCCAGCCTCGACGATCTTCTGCTGCGCGGTCTTCAGATCGTATTCCACTCGGCGTTGTTCGACGATGTTTTTTTCGACGTGATAGATGCAATAAGCGGCGCGCCAATCTCCATCGCGCGGCTGGCCGACACCGCCGGTGTTGATGAAATACTCTTTGGTCATGTCAATCTGAAGCTGTTCAATCCGCTCGCGGCGCACCCCTTTTTCTTCTCGAATAAACGCCATCGGCACATGGGTGTGGCCAAAAAAACAAACCGCGGTGTGTTGATAGGTGAAGCTCGCGGCTGCGTCCAGAACATTGACGACGTAAACCCAGTGTTCGGGCGCATCGAGCGTGGCATGCACGATGGTGAAATCGCGCACCTGGCGTTGAAATCGCAAGTCGCGCAGCCATTCCTTGTCCGCATCATCCAAGTGTTCGCGCGTCCAGTTGATCGCCTGTTCGGCCAGCTCATTGAAGTTGTGGGACGGTTCTGTTAGCGAGGCCTGCTCATCGTGGTTACCCTTTACCACCGGGCAACCCAGTTCGCGGATGCGCGCCACGCACTCGTGCGGGTTCGCGTTGTAACCGACCACGTCGCCCAGGCAAACAAAATGGGTGCACTTGTGCTCCTCGGCGTCTCGCAAGACCGCTTCGAGCGCCTCAAGGTTGGAGTGGACGTCGCTGAAAATCGCAAAGCGCATTAGCTGTGACAGGAGAAAAGAAATTTAGATTACGCATATTCGCAACTGAGAATAACGGACTTTATCACGCTCAGTTTTCTGCGTCGTGAATTCGCTGTTCATCGGAAATATCAAGTTTGTCTTCGAGAAATTTCAACCGCGTGATCAAAGTGGGAAGCCGTTCGTTTTCACCGGCATCGTAAAACCGGCGCAATCGCTCATACGCCTGGCGCTCACGACCTTCAACATAGGAAAGTTCGTAAGCTGAAAATCGTTTGTCGTAGCTCATCGCGCCGGGCAACGCCGCGGCTTTGGCGAAAAACTCCGAGGCGCGCTCGTGATCGTTGTATTTCTCCTTGTAAAGCCGGGCCAGCGTCTCGTAGAGCCGCGGTTTCTCGGGGTTATTCTCGATTCCGCGCTCGAGGAAATCCCGGCCGAGCGCGAAAAATTCCCGTTGCGCTTTGATGCGAAGAGCAAGGCGCGGTTGGGCGCGGTCGTTCAGTGCGGCCGCGCTCGCGTTCCAAGCCATATGCCAAGCGGCCATGTCCCAAAACAAAACCGCCCGCGGCTGCAAAGTAGTGACCTGGCGGAACAACAAAAGAACGCGGCCCCATTCGGTCCGCTCCCAGGCGACGTTTGCTTGAATGAAAAGAACATCGGCGACGATCGAGCGAAATCCGCTCAAAGCCGCGATGAACCCGAGCCGACTCAGTTGTTCGCGAAAATTAAGATCCAACTCATCTCGAAAGTGCAGCTGACGATGGGTCGCGGAAAGATCTCGTTCGATCGGCAGCTTGATTGCGCCGAACACGAGCACAATTAGGAACACGAGCACTGACCGGATCATAGTTCTTTACCGTAAAAGACGACCCCGGCGAGCAATGTGTAAATGGCGCCGTAAAAAATACCGAGCGCAGCAGTTTCGACAAAAAGTGCCAACGGAACCGCCGCGCCGGCGATGATCCCGTCGACCAGGTTGAATGCTTGCAGGTCGGGAAAGATCAGGGCGACCAGCGCGAGGAATGTGCTTGTGATCCAGCCGGCGCCGCTCTGTTGCAGCCAGTATTCGCGCGCGGTCGCCTGAAGGTGGCCGATGAAATAAATGAAAACTATAACGACAGTCGTGAAAACGCTCGTGGTCGCGAAAGTGGAGACGAATAACGTCAACGCGCCGAGCAGGCAGGCCTTTATATATATGAGCGCGATGCACGGGACGATATCGGCGTTGAGCGCGGATGCGCGAACAGCGCGCAACGCATCGTTGAGCTGCTCCGGCGACATGGTTTGGCGCGCGGTTTCGTGCAGCACGGTTTGTTCGCGCGCGTAAAGCACGATGAGAAACATTGCGCCCATCGCCAGCGTGCCGATCGCGAGCAAGAGAAGCACACCCGCCAGTTTTCCGATCAAGTATTCAAAACGCGCGACCGGTTTGGCGAGAATCGTGTAAATTGTGCGGTCTTCGATATCCTGCGGAATCAATCGCGCGGTCGCGACGACCGCGAGCAGCGAGGTGAAAATCGACATCGCACCGAGCGCGACGTCTTTCAGGATTTGAAATTCCTGCTGGAAAGAAAATCGCGCCATGAAAACGGAGCTGCCGATCAACAACAGGGCAAAGATGAGCAGGACGTGAAAAACCTTCAGGCGCGTGAGCTCGGTGAATGTGTTCGTCGCGATCGCGAGAACGCGCGCGAAAGAAAACCGGCGGTGGCGCGCTTCAATCATCGAGGAACTGTCATCCCGAACGAACGTGAGGGATCTCGCATATTCGGTTGGCGCGTGAGAGGTCCCTCGGTCGCCGCTGCGACCTCGGGATGACAATGCTTTTGGAATCTGCGGAGATCTGTGAAATCTGCGGACGCTTTCATTCCTTTGAATGATGCTTGGTGGTCGCTTCTAGGAACAAGCGCTCGAGTGTAGTTGTCGATCTTCGGCGGGCGATGAGCTTGGCGTGCGATTCCACGGCGAGCGTTTCGATTTCGTGCAACAGGTTGTCGGAAACATTCTGCAAAACGAGCTCGGTCTGGTTTTCGATCGCGATCAATTCTTCCAATTTTCCTTCGCGCACGAGCACGCCGCCGGCAAGAATGCCAACCCGGTCGCAAACTTCCTGGACCTGCGCGAGCAGATGTGAAGAAAGCAGGACGGTGATTCCGCGCCGCTTAAGATCGACAATCAGATCGCGAATTTTGCGCGAACCGGCTGGGTCGACGCCCGCGGTTGGTTCGTCCAGCACGATCAGCTTCGGTTCGTCGATCAACGCCTGGGCCAGGCCGATGCGCTGCAGCATTCCCTTGGAATATCCGCTGAGACGCCGATCCCGCGCGTCGGCCAAGCCAACGAGTTCGAGCACTTCGTCGACGCGCTTTTTTAATGATGCGCGGGAAAGTCCGCAAAGTTTCCCGAAAAACCGAAGCGTTTCCGCGCCGGTAAGATACTTGTAGAAGTATGGACTCTCCGGGAGAAACCCGACTGCTTCCCGGCTTTCGACTAAACGGCTGTTCCGGCCGAAGATTTCGGTCTGGCCGCGCGTCGGTGAAACGAGCCCGAGGATAATTTTAAGCGTGGTGCTTTTTCCCGAGCCGTTCGGTCCGAGCAATCCGTAAACTTCGCCCGGCTCAACGCGAAGATTGAG
>ODAK010000472.1_pt1 | contig 46313 bp, 41 predicted proteins | sample 1539591 | NCBI WGS metagenome assembly ODAK01 (sample SAMEA3539303, study PRJEB22396) | soil metagenome | biome: tundra; feature: field; material: soil | place: USA | collected 2010-05 | depth 0.15 m
GGCAAGCCACTTCGCAGGGCGGGGGGAGCGTGCGGTCGTGAAGCGGGGCTACTGACCTGAGGCGTCGATGCGGCGCCTGGTCTGGCGGGCGGCGGCTAGGTCGCCAGGCCTGCCACGTCGCTCCAGCCCGGCGATGACCGCCTCGCGGTGCCCGAGGTCGACATTGCCGCCGTACTTGAACTTCGCCCGGACCTCCTCGATGACGATGCTGATTGCCCGTATCGTGCGCAGCTGCGCCTCGTGAGCCGTGAGCGGATCGGCGACCTCGAGACCCGGTTGGAGAGCCGCCAGCTGGCGGCGCAGGACGGCCGCGACCTCGCCGGGATCGGACACGATCGTGGCACTGCCTTCCATCTGGACGGCTGCGTAGTAGGTCGTCGGGATGCCGAGCAGGGGATCCTCTTCACCGATGGCCTTCCATGAAGAAGGTATGAAGGCCCAATCACCGGCGACGCTCATCAGAACCCGGGGCTGTTCATCGATCGCCTCGAGGATCGGGTTCTTGTCCACGAGATGGAGGATCACCTCGTCGCCGTCGAGGACGAACTGTGTCGGCACGACGACGGGCACCTCGCGCTCTACTCCGGCGGCGACGAGATGGCCGAAACCCTGACTCGCGACGAACTCGCGCCACTCGTCCTCGCCAAAGCCTCTGTCAACCTTTGCGAGGTACACGTGTCTTCCTTACCAGGTCGTCCGTGGTCACAGGCTACGACAGGGAGTGTCAGTGCTGATCGGAAGAGGCGGTCCGGCTGCTGACCTTCACCTCACCCATGATAGGAAACGCCCGGATCAAGATGCGGGGCGAGCCCCGCAAGACCGGGACGTCGTGCACCTGGAGGCTTCGCCGGCCCATGATTGACAGGCCCGTGAGGTCGACGTCGATTCCCTCGGGAACGACGATGTCGATCGTTCCCATGATGCCGACGGCCGTGATCACGACGTCGGGACCGTCGATCTCGGCCTGGCTCAGATCGAGATGGCACTCGCCCATCAGGGCGAGGACCGACATGTGCTCGCCGAGCCTCCACCGTCCCTTGGACTCCGACTCGCTCATCACCGCCACGATCCACCGCCGAGCGCGTCGTCGAGCTACTTGAGCCAAGGGCTGCTGGGCGGTGGGCAGATCGGCGAGGACCGCGTCGAGATCCCCTCGGGTGCGAGCGGCAAGTGCTGCACCGGTTCGTTCCGAGAACTCGTCAAGGGTGAGTCGACCGACCGCGCAGTGATCGCGTAGCAAGCCGACGACCCGGTCGCGGTCGGAGTCGCTCGCGCGTTCCGCGGCTCCACCGGTGCGTTCTGGCGGACTCGCAGGAGCCGGTTCCACAGAGTGCTCTTCGGCCATGACGCCAGTCTCTGTCATTCTTCCCTGAATCGCCAAAGTGTCCCGGCAACGCGTCGGCCCGAAAGCCCGCGGATGCGGCCTGCACTAGCGTCGTTGCGTTGCGGGATGTCGGAGAGCAACGAGGAGTGGTCCACGATGAAGGCTCTCGTCAAAGCCAAGCCCGAAGCGGGCTTGAGCTACGAGGATGTGCCGATACCGGAGATTGGCCGGGGCGACGTCCTCATCAAAGTGCTGCGAACCGGCATTTGCGGCACGGACCTGCACATCTATTCATGGGACGCATGGGCCCAGGCGAACGTCCCGGTTCCTCTCGTTATCGGCCATGAGTTCGTGGGACAGATCGTGGGGTTCGGCGTCGATGTCGACGACCTCGAGGTAGGCGACCTCGTGAGCGGCGAAGGCCACCTGGTCTGCGGGCGGTGCCGTAACTGCATTGCGGGCCGGCGCGTGCAATGCGCCCGGACAAAGGGGATCGGGGTCAATTACCCGGGGGCATTCGCGGAGTACATCGCGTTGCCGGCGATGAACGTGTGGCGTCATCTGGCCGGCATCGATCTCGACGTGGCGGCGATCTTCGACCCGTTCGGCAACGCCGTGCACACAGCGCTCACTTTTCCGGTCCTCGGCGAGGACGTCCTCATCACCGGAGCGGGCCCGATCGGGATCATGGCGGCGATCGTCGCCCGTCACGCCGGCGCGCGTTACATCGTCATCACCGACGTGTCCGACTACCGGCTCGAGCTGGCGCGTTCGGTGGGCCTGACGCTCGCGGTCGACGTGTCGAACACGCGCATCGCCGACGCGATGGGCCAGCTCGGAATGCGCGAAGGATTCGACGTCGGTCTCGAGGTGTCCGGCCGCGCCTCGGCGCTCCAAGAGATGCTCGCCAACATGGCCCACGGCGGCAAGATCGCCATGCTGGGACTCCCGAACGAGCAGTTCGGGATCGACTGGTCGCACCTTGTCATGAACATGATCACGATCAAGGGCATCTACGGCAGGGAGATGTTCGAGACCTGGTACTGGATGTCCGTGCTCGTCCATTCAGGCGTCGACATCTCCCCGGTGATCACGCACAGATACGCCGCCACCGACTATGAGGAGGCCTTCGAGGCCATGCGCGTCGGGCGTTGCGGCAAGGTCGTGCTCACTTGGTCCGAAGCCTGATCGGAGGTCCGCCATGTTCACGCGAGTCCGCGACGAGCTCAGCGCCCAGCTGGAGGAGATCCGCTCGGCGGGGCTCTTCAAGCCCGAGCGCGTCATCATCACGCCGCAACAGGCCACGGTCAAAGTGTCGGACGGCAGGGAGGTTCTCAATCTCTGCGCGAACAACTACCTCGGCCTCGCCGATCACCCTCGTGTCGTCGCCGCAGCGAAGGACGCACTCGACCGCTGGGGCTACGGCATGGCGAGCGTGCGCTTTATCTGCGGTACCCAAGAGGTTCACAAGGAGCTCGAGCGACGGCTCTCGGCTTTCCTGCAGACGGAGGACTCGATCCTGTACTCGTCGTGCTTCGACGCGAACGGGGGCCTGTTCGAGACGCTGCTCGGCGAGGAGGACGCTGTCATCAGCGACGAGCTGAACCACGCGTCCATCATCGACGGTATTCGGCTGTGTGCCGCGCGGCGTTACCGCTATCACAACCGGGACATGGCGCACCTCGAGGAGCAACTGCAACAGGCTTCCGATGCGAGGCGCCGGCTGATAGCGACAGACGGTGTGTTCTCCATGGACGGCTACGTGTCGCCCTTGCGGGAGATCTGCGAGTTGGCAGAACGCTACGACGCCATGGTGATGGTCGACGACTCGCACGCCGTCGGGTTCATCGGTGACCACGGACGCGGGACGCCCGAGCTGCACGACGTCGTAGACCGGGTCGACATCGTCACAGGCACGCTCGGCAAGGCGCTGGGCGGGGCGAGCGGCGGATATGTGAGCGGCCGCAAAGAGATCGTCGATCTCCTGCGGCAGCGTTCCCGGCCGTACTTGTTCTCCAACTCCGTAGCCCCGGCGATCGCGGCCGCCTCGCTCGTCGTGCTCGACCTGTTGGCCGAGAGCGACGACCTGCGGGCGAAGCTCAGGGAGAACACGGCTTGGTTCCGGGAGCGGATGACCGGCCTCGGCTTCGACGTCCTCCCTGGCGATCACCCGATCGTCCCGGTGATGCTCGGCGACGCCGCGCTGGCGGCCGGTATGGCCGATCTGCTCCTGAAAAAGGGCGTCTACGTCATCGGGTTCAGCTATCCGGTGGTTCCCGTCGGCAAGGCGCGCATCCGCGCTCAGCTGTCCGCCGTGCACACACGCGAAGATCTCGAACTCGCGGCGACGGCCTTTGGCCAGGCCTGGGCAGAGCTGAGTTGAGAGCTTTGGCCGCTCTTCGGTCGAACCGCGGAGGCGCTTGAGGTGCGGGCGGTCGTGCAGAGGGCGGCGTGGGCCCGGGTGACCGTCGATGGAGAGATCGTTGGCTCGCTTGACGGCCCAGGCCTCGTCGTGCTTCTCGGAGTGACCAACGGCGATGGCGAGAAGGAGGCGCTTGCCATGGCTTCCAAGCTCTGGATGCTGAGGATCATGCGCGACGCGGAGGGACGCATGAACCGTTCCGTGGCGGATATCGGAGGCGGGCTGCTCGTGATCAGCCAGTTCACCCTGTACGGCGACGCGTCCAAAGGGCGGCGGCCCTCGTTTGTGGCCGCCGCGCCGGGCGAGGTCGCAGAACCCCTTGTCGATAGGGTGGTCGAGCATCTCCGCATCAGCGGAGCCCGGGTCGAGACGGGCCGCTTCGGCGCTGACATGCTCGTCGAGCTTGCCAACCAAGGTCCGGTGACCCTGATCCTCGACACGGCGCGGTGAGCGCGGTCCGGATCTGAAAAGCTCAGAGCATGCGTTATGTGATCCTCGGCGCCGGCGCGATCGGCTGTGCCATCGGCGGGCGCCTCTTCGAACATGGCCACGACGTCGTCCTCGTCGCGCGGGGTGCCCACCAGGCGGCGCTCACCAACGAGGGCCTCGAGCTGCGCGACCCCGACCGCACCGTCAAGCTCCGGGTCGCGACGGCCTCGAGCCCGGCGTCGGCCGGCTTCGGACACGGCGACGTCGCCGTTCTCGCTACCAAGACCCAGCACAGCGAGCAGCTCCTCATCGAGCTCGCTGCTTGCGCACCGCCGGGCACGCCGGTGGTCTGTGCCCAGAACGGGGTGGAGAACGAACGTCTCGCGCTGCGACGTTTCTCCAACGTGCAGGCGATGTGCGTGTTCATGCCCGCGACCCATCTCGAGCCAGGCGTGGTCGAGATCCCGGCCTCTCCGCTAACAGGGCTACTCGATGTCGGGCGTTACCCCTCAGGCATCGACGACGTGAGTGAACAGGTGGCTGCAGATCTGAACGAGAGCAGTTTCGACTCGATCCCTGACGCCGACGTAATGGCGCGCAAGTACCTGAAACTGCTTTCCAACCTGGGAAACGCGATCGAGGCCGCCTGCGGGACTCGTTCTGAGGACCCGGCGGCGAGCGAGCTGTGGCAGCTCGCTCAGGACGAGGGCTCCCGGTGCTTCGCAGCGGCCGGGATCGAGGTTGCAGATCCTGCACTCGACGCCGAGCGTCGCGCAGCTTTCGGTGCTTTGAGACCGGTCGGCGGTCACGACCTCTCCGGCGGCTCCTCGTGGCAGAGCCTTGTCCGCGGGACCGGCAACATCGAGGCCGACTGGCTGAACGGTGAGATCGTCCTTCTGGGTCGCGTGCACCAGATCGCGACGCCGGTCAACGAGTTGCTTCGTTCGACGGCGAACCGGATGGCCAGAGAAGGGATCGCCCCCGGAACGATCCCGGCCAAAGAACTGCTCGATCAACTCTGAGCGGCCGCGACCAGCCCGCACAGCTCCGAGGTTCGCTCGGTCGGCGTCACGCGCTCGACGACGATGTTGTCGCCGTCGACCCAGGTCGCGGCTTGAACCAGTGCCGCAGCGACATGGACGGCGGCGTCTTTGGTTTCGAGAGAGACATGTTTGGCCACGAGGGTGTGCCCGACGCGACCGGGATCCACGAGGCCGACGAGCCGTTCGCCGCCGAGGACCGGCATCGAGAAGTACCCGTGCACCCGTTTGGAGTGGGGGACGTAAGCCTCGAGACGATGCCGGAAGCCGAACAAGCGCTCGGTTCTCTCCCGGTACCACGTGAGGGAGTCGAAGGGCGAAACGAGCAACGCCCGACCTCTCATGCGATGATCGAGCGCATCGAGCGCCGCCTTTGAGGTGTAGGCCGGCTGGCCCCATCCTTCGACCTTTGCCGGGAGCAGACCCGTCTTCGCGACCACGTGCTCGACCTGGCGGCGCGTGAGCCCGTGATAGGCGGCGAGGTCGCTCGGCGTTGCCACACCCAGTGCGCCGGCCGCCGCCTCGATGAGGCGTACCTGGCAGTCCTCGTCGCTGAGCTCGATCCCGAGGAGCTCGGCAGGGATGGCGCGCTCGGCGAGGTCGTAGACGCGCTGGAAACCCTTGCGTTGACGGCAGACGAGCTCGCCGATGTCCAAGAGCCACTCGGCTGCGATCTTGGTCTCGCTCCAGTCCCACCAAGGGCCGCCCTTCTTGGCGCCGCCGAGCTCCCGGGCCGAGAGCGGTCCCTCGACAAGGAGGCGGTCGCGGACATACGAGCAGCTCTTGTCCGCGTCCTCGAGACGGTGCCAGCGACGGCCCCGCGCGATGCGAGCGCGACGTTGGAAGCCGTAGGCGGGCCATTCCTCGAGAGGAAGGATGCAAGCCGCGTGCGACCAGTACTCGAAGGTGGCGCTCGCCGGCCCCCAGTACTCCTTGTCGATCCGAGCCCGTCCGATCGGCCCGAGGCGGGCGAAGGTGGCGAGCTCGTGGGACCGGGCGAGGACCGAGATCGTGTCGAGCTGAACGGCCCGGACCCGGCGGAGCATCGTCGCCGGGCCGCCGCCCAACCGGGGTCCGAGCAAACCTTGCGCGGCGAGGGCGACTCGTCGCGCCTCTCGGGCGCTCAAGCAGATCTCCGGTTCGGGCATGCCTCCTTCCTACTCGGTCGCTCTAGAGTCTGCCTATGTCAGGCGCGCCACCTGGGTGGTACAGGGATCCCGCCGGCACGGTGGATCTGCGATGGTGGAGCGGCGGGCAGTGGACCGAGCATCTGATGCCCTGGTCGGCTGTGGCGCCGGCCTTCTGGGCTCAGTCGGTGCACGCTGCCGGCAACGCCGAGGAGCGACTGAGCGCCTGGGCTGCGCGTGCCATTTGCCTGTTCGTCGCTTCTCAGGCGCTCCGTGATTTGTTGCCGCCGGGGCATGCTACGCGCTCTCTGGTGCTTCGCACCTGGCTCTGCTATGTGTTCACGGTGCCTGCCGTTTTGGCCTCAGAGCTGACCGCCCTCGCTTGGCTCGACGTCGGTGTGGCCATCGGCATCGTTGCGATCCTCGGGTGGATCCTCGTCGGCGCGTACGGTATCGGGTCGTCAAGGCGGTATCGATGGACCATGGCGAGGCTGCCCATCGGGTCTGACGGACCGCCGGGCCGGCGCGCCGCCGTAGCGTTCGCCTGATGGAACAAGCGCAGTACGAGATCCCGAGGATCCCGGCATCGGCCGGCGCCCTCATCTTCGACGCGGCCGGCCGGTTGCTCATATTGAAGCCGACTTACAAAGCGGGTTGGACGATCCCTGGTGGGCAAGTGGAAGCCGACGGAGAGACACCGTGGGAGGCCTGCAGGCGCGAGGCTCGCGAGGAGAGCGGGGTCGAGATCGATACCGGGCGGCTCGCGTGCGTCGACTTCCTTCGGCCACGCGAGGGCCGACCGGGTGGCATGCGCTTCCTGTTCGACTGCGGTGTGCTCGACGAGGCAAAGCTGAGACAGGTCGAGGCGCAGGCCGAGGAGATCGCGGAGTTCGGTTTCGTGCCCGTGGCCGAGGCGCTCGAGCTCCTGAGCGGACCGCTCCGCCGTCGGGTCGGTGCCGCCCTCGGTGCTCGCACGTGCCAGTACCTGGAGGACGGAAGACCGGTCGGCGGAGTGCGCAGTTGAGTCAAGAGCCCGCCATCGGTGACATGCGCGCCACATTCCAGGCAGCGATCGAGCGCGAGCTGGGTGAACTTCGCGGCCGCGACCTACGGGGTCCGGCCTCGGTGCTGTCGGAAAGATACCGATCCGGAGACTCGACGGACGACTCCCATGGCTTCGCCTCAGGACAGGTGCAGGCTTACCTCGCGACCCGAGTTCCGGCCACGTTCGCGGCGACGCGCAGGGTGCTGTCCGAGCTCGGCTCGCTGAGGCCGGGTTGGGCACCCAAGAGCATCCTCGACTTGGGGGCGGGTCCGGGAACTGCTACCTGGGCGGCAGTCGCGGTGTTCTCGTCGATCGAGCACGCTGAACTTGTCGAGCGTGAGCCCGACATGGCCGCGCTCGGCGTCCGGCTCGCGAGGGGCGGCTTGGCCGACCTGTTGGCCGATGCCGCGTGGACCATCGGAGACGCCGCCGAGGTGACAGCTCGGAGGAGCGATCTGGTTGTCGCTGCATACGTTCTCGGGGAGCTGGGACACGACCGGGAGCTCTCGGCGCTCCAGCGGTGGTGGGGGCTCACTCGGGGCGAGCTGGTCCTCATCGAGCCCGGGACCCCGGCCGGCTTCGAACGGCTGCGAGCCGCAAGGAGCGCGCTCATTTCTTGGGGAGCACAGGTGACTGCCCCCTGCCCGCACGACGACCGCTGCCCCATGGCGGGCACCGACTGGTGTCACTTCGCCGTGCGCCTGGAACGGTCGAGCTTGCACCGGGAGCTGAAGCGAGCGCGGCTCGGCTACGAGGACGAGAAGTACTCGTACCTGGCCGTGTCGGCGAGCCGACCGTCTGTACCCGTAGCCCGGTTGGTGCGCTCGCCGCGCCCGCACAAGGGTCACGTACGGCTCTTTCTGTGCGAGGCAGGCGGCCTCGGCGAACGCGTCATCAGCCGGAGCGATGGCGAGATCTACAGGCGCGCCCGTGCGGCCTGCTGGGGTGACCGTCTCGAGCTGAACTGACCCATATAATGCTTGCTGGCAAGCAAGTGAATGGGTGGTCCAAGACTGACTGGACAGGACAGGGTTGCGGGGAGCGGGGGATCGGAGCTGAGCGCGGCGCGCCTTCGGATCGCGGTGGCGCGGCTTTCGCGGCGGCTCCGGCCTACCGAGGCTGCCGGTTCGCTCACAGCGACGGAAGTGGACGTGCTCGTGGCCGCCGAGCGTCGCGGACCGATCCGGTTATCGGACCTGGCAAGCTTCGCCGGGCTCAACCCGACGATGCTGTCGCGTCTCATCCCCAAGCTCGAACAGGCAGCGCTGATTCGCCGGCTTGCGGACGAAGGGGACCGCCGCGTCTGTCGCGTGGAATCGACCGCAAAGGGGCGCCGCCTGCTGGAGCGGATCCGCTCCGAACGAAACGACGCGTTGTCCAAGCGGCTCGGGGAGCTCGGTCCCGCCGAACGCGAAGCCGTACTTGTGGCCCTCCCGGTCTTGGAGGAGCTGGCCGAGCGGCTTCTCGGGCCTGAGCCGGGGCGGCCGACGGGGAACAACCGATGAGCCGAGTGTCGGCGATCGGCCGTCGCACCTTCTCGGCGTTGTCGGTCCCCAATTACAGGCGCTATTTCTTCGGCCAGTCCGTCTCGCTCATCGGGACTTGGATGCAGACGGTAGCCCAGTCGTGGCTCGTGTACACGCTCACGCACTCCGCCACGGCGCTCGGATTCGTTGTCGCGTTGCAGACACTGCCCGTGCTCGTTCTCGGGCCCTATGGAGGTGTCATCGCCGACCGTGTCGACAAGCGCAGGCTGATGATCGTCCTGCAATCGCTCATGGGTCTGCAGGCTCTAGTCCTCGGGCTGCTCGCGGTCACCCATGTGGTGCGCTTTTGGGAGTTGTGCGTTCTCGCGGTCGTGCTCGGCCTCAACAACACCTTCGAGAACCCGACCCGCCAGTCCTTCGTGCTCGAGATGGTGGGCGCCGGCGAGCTTCGCAACGCTGTCAGCCTCAACTCCACGATGGTGAACGTGGCGCGAGCCATCGGGCCGGCCGTTGCGGGGTTGCTGATCGCCACCGTCGGCGAAAGTGTGTGCTTTTTGATCAATGCCGTGAGCTTTGTCGCGGTCGTCTACTCGCTTGTCTCCATGGACACCCGCGCGCTCAGCCCGACCGAGCCGACTGGCCGCGCCAAGGGCCAGCTGCGCGACGGGTTCCGTTACGTCAGAAGAGAGCCGCGGCTCGGTGCCCCCTTGCTCATGATGGCGATCGTCGGGATGCTCGCCTACGAGTTCCAAGTGACCCTGCCGGTCGTAGCCAAGCAGACATTCCACGGGGGCTCGGCGACCTACGGCTTCCTCACGGCCGCCATGGGTGTCGGTGCGGTGCTCGGTGGCCTCGTGACGGCGGCTCGCGGCCGTACGGGGCTCCGGCACTTCACATTGGCCGGCTTGATGTTCGGGCTCGCCATCGGTCTGGCGGCGTTCGCGCCCGTGCTGGCCTTCGAGCTCGTTGCGCTCGCGGCCGTCGGGTGGGCGAGCGTGACCTTCATCGCGACCGGGAACACGACTCTGCAATTGCAGGCGGAACCCACCATGCGCGGTCGCGTGATGTCGTTGTGGGCGGTCGCGTTTCAAGGAACGACACCAATCGGTGGCCCTCTGATCGGATGGGTCGTCGCCATGGCGGGCGCGCGGATCGGCCTCGGCGTGGGCGCAGTTGCCTGCCTTGTGGCAGCGGGCATTGGGGTGATCGCGATGGCCAAGCTCGGGATTCTCCGCGGTCGAAGCCGAAGTGGTCACGAGGCTCCTGGTCGCGAGGGGCCCGTAGCCGAGGCCCCCTTGGGGCTGGTCGCCGAAGGGGATTGAAGCCGGGCCGCCAGATGATCGTTGTACGGTTGCCGCCTTGGTGCAGGATGAGGGCATGGCTGACAACGACAAGTACGACAAAGCCCTTCTCCGCCTCCAGCAGGAGCTGGTGAGCATGCAACAGTGGGTCCGCGAGGAGGGCAAGCGGCTGGTCATCGTCGTAGAGGGCCGCGACGCGGCGGGAAAGGGTGGAGTGATCAAGCGGATCACCGAACACCTCAACCCTCGTTGGTGCCGGATCGCAGCCCTTCCTGCCCCGAGCGACCGGGAGAAGACCGAGTGGTACTTCCAGCGCTATATCGCCCACCTGCCTGCGGGAGGGGAGATGGTGTTGTTCGACCGCAGTTGGTACAACAGGGCCGGAGTCGAGCGAGTCATGGGGTTCTGCACCGACGAGGAGTACCACCGTTTCTTTCGCCAGTGCCCGGCGTTCGAGCGGATGCTCATCGACGACGGCATCATCTTGGTCAAGTACTGGTTCTCCGTGAGCGACGAGGAGCAGGAGCGAAGGTTCAAGGACCGTCTCAACGATCCCCTCAAGCGGTGGAAGCTGAGCGACATGGACTTGGAAGGCCGTAAACGCTGGGTCCAGTACTCCAAGGCAAAGGACGAGATGTTCGCCCACTGCGATCTGCCGGACTCGCCGTGGTACGAAGTCGAGGCCGACGACAAGAAACGGGCCCGGCTCAACTGCATCGCCCATCTCTTGTCGATGGTCCCCTACGAGCAGCGCAAGCAGCCCAAGCCCAAGCTGGCCGAGCGGGCGCCGGTGGGCAATTACCGGCGGCCGCCCCGTGACCGGTACCGCTACGTTCCTGACTACGCGGCGACGATCACCTGACTCTTGGCGCTCTCTGGCTCCCTATAGTGAACCCTATGCCCCTCGAAGGAGAATACGAGCCGAGCCCAGCTAAGTGGGTCAGGGACCAGGTCGCCGAGTACGAGAGCTCGGGAGGCCAGCGAGCGAACACTCTGATGGACACCGGGTTGCCCGTCATCATCGTCACAACCCGAGGCAACAAGAGCGGGAAGATCCGCAAGACCGCCCTCATGAGGGTCGAGCATGACGGGGAGTACGCCTTGGTCGCCTCCAAGGGAGGAGCTCCGACCCACCCGGTCTGGTACTACAACGTGATCGCCGACCCAGCGGGTGTAGTGATCCAGGACGGACCGGAGTCCTTCGACATGGTCGTCCGGCAGGTGAGCGGTGACGAGAGAGCGACCTGGTGGGACCGCGCAGTGGCGGCGTACCCGCCCTATGCCGAGTACCAGGCCAAGACCGCCCGCAAGATCCCTGTTCTAGTCGCCACCCGGAAGCACCACTAGTCCGACCTCGCGGGGACCAAGGTCAACGAGGACTGCCGCCCGCGTTGAGCGCGCGATCCACGGCGGCCGTTGCTGTGGATCGGTCCAGGACCTGCGCTGCTCAGTCCTGACCGTGACCGCGGAGATTGCGGTGACCGTCGCTCAGGTGACGTGGGGGCAGAACCGCAACCGAGGCCGCCGTCAGCGTGCCGGTCGCGAAGGTGCCGAGGACCTTCACGGGGACACCGACGCAGACGTCGGCGAACGAAGGCGTTGCCGGCGACAAGACAGCGGGGCCTGTGAACGTCGTTGTCGAGACGACGTCGACGGTCACGATGGTCCGGCGCCCGCCACCGACCAGCGTGAAGTTGCCCGTGGCGGTCGCGGCGCCGCAGGTGCCCGTGGTGGCGATGCCGCTAATGGAGGTGACGATCCCTTGGGCGCCGTGGTGATGGCGCATTGCGATCCGGCCCGCGGATGCGGCACCGGCGCCGGCGACGGATCCTGCGAGAATGACGACGACAGCCACCGGGACGAACCCGAGGTGCGATCCCCTGATCTTGCTCAACATCTGCGGCCTCCTATTCGGAGCGCGAAAAAATACCCTCGCTATTCACAATTTATCGGCGCGTGGGTCCACACGCTTGAGGGATACCCACGTCCCGTGCGCTCTAGGCTTTCAGTGTTCTGGCTCAGGTGATCAGGCCAGCCTTGTCCCACGGCGGACGAACCAACTCGATGTCTTGGCGGAACTAAGGTCACCCCGGGCCGCCTCGCGCGGATGCTGATCGACGAAGCTTGACGGAGGCCGGGCCGGACATGCCGACAATCCAAGCCCGGGGGTTGACGAAGCGCTTCGGTCGGGATGTCCTGGCCGTCGACCACCTCGATTTCGACGCAATCCCAGGTGGGGTAACGGGTTTCCTCGGGCCTAACGGTGCCGGTAAGACCACCACGCTCCGGATGCTCCTCGGGCTGGTGACGCCGACATCGGGCTCTGTGCTCATCGACGGGCACCGCTACCGTGACCTGCCCAACCCCACGACGCGGGTGGGTGCTGTGCTCGAGGCATCGGGATTCCATCCCGCCCGTACGGCGCGGAACCACCTGAAAGTGATCGCAACGATGGCAGGCCTACCTTTCAGGCGGGTCGACGAGTGCCTCGACCTCGTGGGCCTCTCCGAAGCTGGGGATCGGGCCGTTGGCGGCTTCTCGATGGGCATGCGCCAGCGCCTCGAGCTCGCTCGCGCGATGTTGGGCAAGCCCGACGTTCTCGTTCTCGACGAACCGGCCAACGGCCTCGACCCTCAGGGCATCGCGTGGCTCAGGGACTTCCTCAAGCTGTACGCCTCCGAGGGCGCGGCCGAGCGCGATGGTGGACGCATCGTGATCGTGTCGTCACACCTGCTGTCCGAGGCGCAGTTGATCGTCGACGACGTCGTCGTTCTGACGGGCGGCCGGCTCGCGGCTCAAGGGAGGCTGCAGGACCTGCTCGCCGGGTCCAAGCGTTCTGTGAGGGTGCGGACGCCCGATGCCGAACGACTGATTCAGGCGTTGCATGACGCGAAGCTTCCGGCGGCGGCGAGGGACGGCTACGTGGTGTGTGAGGGCGGAACACCAGAGGCAGTGGGCCCGATAATGGTCGAGAACCGCATCGAGGTGCATGAGATGGTCTCCTCGACCGAGTCGCTGGAATCGCTCTTCTTCGCGCTGACGGGTGGTGAGGGTATGCAGCTGGGGCACGCGGCGGGGCCGACAGGTGACTACCGGCGATTCAACGACGGTCCGCCGGCTTCGCCCGCGGCCTCGTCCGCGGCACCGGCCTCCGCCGGGCCGATTGGCGGTCAGTGATGTTCGGGTTGCTCAAAGCCGAGATCCGCAAGCTTTGGACGATCTGGTCGACCTATGTGCTCTTCGGCATCGTCGTGCTGATCGACCTCGCGTTCGGTTTCGGCCTCGCCTTGGCTCCCGGCGGGCGACACGGCGGCAGTGCCGGCATCGTCCCGCACGGTTCCTCTCAGTGGTTCGTCAACGTATTCTCAGTGCTCGACGTCTCGCGGATCCTCGCCCTTGTTCTCGGCGCGATCATCATCACGGGCGAGTACCGGCACAAGACAGTGACACCGACGTTTCTCGCGGAACCGCGTCGAGGCCGCGTCGTCATGGCCAAGCTGGGAGTCGGGTTCGGGAGCGGTGTCGTGCTGGGAGCTCTCACCATGCTGACGGGGCTCGTCCTCGGCTTCGTGCTCGTCGCCTTGAAGGTGCATTCCTGCATGACGCCGTTTGGCGTGAGTCAGGGAATGTCGCAGGCTCTGTGCGGCGTGCGGCACGGTGCCTATTACGTCGCCACAACCCACAACATGTGGCACGACTGGTGGAGGATCGCGCCCGGTGTCGCGCTCGGAACGGGCCTTTTCGCCATCTATGGCCTCGGTCTCGGCGCGCTGCTGAAGAACCAGATCGTTGCCATAGTTGTAGGTCTGGTCTTCACCTTGATAGTTGAGGCGATCATCGGCGCCATATGGCCAACGATCGGTGAGTACCTTCCAGGACAGGCCGCCACGGCGCTCGAGGACGCCGCCCGGACGAACTTTGGGGGCGGTACCACCCAACTACTGCCTTGGTGGGGTGGGGCCGCCATGCTCCTGGTCTACGGCATCGCGCTCGCGTTCCTAGGCACGTTCACGACCCTGCGCTCCGACATCACTTGACTTTTCGGGCGGCCGAGTGCTGAGCGGGCTCCTGACCCGAGGGTCGGAGAGGACGACGTCGATCGACCATCGGTCGGGATGGCCTTCCACGGGCCGCCCGTCAGTGGCGGCGACGTAGCGACCGCCGGGCACCGCATCGGGGAACTCGACGGGGTCGCCCCTTCGGGGCTGCGCACCCTCGACGATGGTTGTAGACCCGTCGGACAGTCGCGTGCGGAGCTCGACGAACTGCGCGACTCCAGCCTGAACGCGCTGCGAATCGCGATCACCCATCCCCGAGACGATGTCCGCCGCTGCCTCTGAGTACGGTTCGGAGTACAAGAGGAAGTAGCTTCCGTTCACGAGCCGCATCCAACCGTGGGCGATCTTGACCGCCAATTCGTAGGTGTTCTTGGTATCGGTATCTGTCAGGTTCTCATGCCTGAGCCGCTCGACCAGCAACTCTGAAGCATCGATCAGCTGATCGAACTCGTCGTCGATTCCCTGCTTGTTCCATGAACGGCCGAGATCGTGACCGAACTGCGCGCGAATCCGACTGACGACTGTCTCAACGGCCGAATACCCGCGGATCGTCCGCTCCTCGTCTCCTGCGGTCAGTCCCTTCACGAAGTCGTCGCACGCGGCCGCCAGCGGCTGCGTCAACTCGGGTCGCTCTCCAAGCTGTGCCAACCATGCGAAGCCCGTCCACGCGGCGATCGCCTCTCGCACCGGCGAATCGTCCGCTCCTTCCGCGGGGTCCTTCGAGAACAGGTCTATGGCATTTGCCAAGTGAGTGTGGCTCAGGCCCCATATCTTCCGCTGCGAGTCGCCCTTGGCCCAGCCGAGCTCAGAGCTCGTCTGACCTTGCTCGACAGGATCCCAGTTCGCCATGGGCAGGTTCCCTCAGAATCTTGGCAACGGCACCGACCGGTGAAGATCGACCGGAACATTGCGGAAACCACTCCCATAGAAGAGGCAGGAAAGACTGTCACTCACGAACAGCACAGTTCAAGACTAGCTGTGGAGGCAGCGACATTGACAAGAAGTTGAGGGTCCGCGCGTGGTCCGAGAGGGTCTCTTTCTTGACTCCGCGCTGGGTGACTCTTACGGTACCGATGAGGCCTTCGGCTCTTGGGCGTGGCGGAGCGGGTGTTCGGTCCCTGCGGAAAAGGGCGTCCGAAAAGAGTGCCAATGGCGTCGTCGGCTCCGGAGGAGCCGTGGCTTCCACCGCGGGGAAAGGACTGATGACCATGACCATCCGGGTCCGTGAGGGCATGATCGAAGTCCCAGCTGGCCGCGTTTGGTACCGCAGCGTGGGTGAGGGCGGAGTGCCGCTGCTCTGCCTGCACGGTGGGCCGGGGATGACGCACAACTACATCGACCCGCTCGAGGATCTGGCGGATCGCCGCCGGGTGATCTTCTATGACCAGCTCGGCTGCGGGCGCTCCGACAAGCCCGCCGACACCTCGCTGTGGACGGTGCCGCACTTCGTTCGTGAGTTGGAGGCCGTGCGTAGTGCCCTCGAGCTCGACCACTTCCATATGTTCGGCAGCTCGTGGGGCGGCATGCTCGCGATGCAGTACCTCCTTGACTACCAGCCGCCGTCAGTGGTCGGCCTGCTCATGGCGGGCAGTCCGGCCAGCATGCCGCGGTGGGTGGAGGGATGCCAGGAGCTGCTCGCGGAGATGCCGTCCAAGGTGCGAGAGGTGATCGAGCGCCATGAGGCGCAGGGCTTCACCTCGTGCCCGGAGTACATCGGCGCCGTGAACCTCTTCTACCAGAGGCACTTGTGCCGCCTGCAGCCTTGGCCGGCGGGCCTGGAGCGTACGTTCGCCGAGATGAGCCCGGTGGTCTACGAGACGATGAACGGGCCGAGCGAGTTCACCGTCACGGGCCGGCTCCGCGACTGGGACATATTCGACCGGCTGAGCGAGATCAGGGTGCCCGCGCTCGTGATGGGCGGCAGGTATGACGAGATCCGTGTGGACCACCTCAGCGACATCCACGAGGGCATCGTCGATTCCGAGCTCGTGATCTTCGAGAACAGCGGTCACACGCCGTTCCACGACGAGCGCGACCTGTTCATGCGCGCGGTGAACAACTTCCTCGACCGCGTGGAGCGCCGCGCCGCCTGAGAGACTTCCCGCTCGTGGACACCACCAGGCGGTGCCGGCACTGATCGATCCGTCCGGCAACTACGTGTTGCGTAGCTACGTACTACGTAGTAACGTGACTGCATGGCACCTGATCGGAACGGCCTGCGAAGGCCCAACGACCCACCTGTGTTGATCCTCACGAGTCTCGCCGAGGGTCCCAAGCACGGACATGCGCTGGCCAAGGACATCGAGGACTTCGCCGGGGTCGTCCTCGGACCGGGGGCTCTCTACGGCGCCATCACCCGGCTCGAAGAGCGCGGCTTGATCGAGCCCCTCGGGGCGGAGGACCGGCGACGCCCGTACCGGATAACCGCAGCCGGATCGGCGGCTCTGGCTGAAGCGGTTCGCGACATGCGGAGGATCGCGGATGTGGGCACGTCCCGGCTCGGGCTCATCGCGGGACGGCTCGCGTGAGCGCCCGGGCACTCGACGGCTCGAGGTTGCTCAAGTGGTACCCGTCCCGATGGCGGGATCGCTACGGCGAAGAGCTGATGGCGCTGATGGAGGACGTCCTGGACGGCCGGGCGCCGAGCCGGCGTCTCCGACTCTCGATGGCCTGGGCGGGGCTTCGCGAACGCGGTCGCGAGACGGGGCTGCTGGGCAACACGGCGCCGGCCGTCGAACGCGCACGGGCGGGCTCACTCTTGGTGTTGTGTGCCTGGTCGGCCTTCGTGGTGGCCGGGAGCAGCTTCGCCAAGATCACGGAGCATTTCGGCCAAGCCGTCCCGGCGCGGGCGCAGGCCCTGTCTAATGGCAGCTTCGACACCGTCTACGTCGTGGCGATCATCGGGGGGCTCCTGGTGCTGTCAGGCGCCTGCGCCGCTGTGCCCGCGTTCCTCCGGTTCCTGCGGGCCGGCGGGTGGCCTTCGATCCGCGGGCATGTCCTGCGGGCGGCGGTGTCGACCGTTGCGGCCACCGTTGCGATGGCCGGCCTTGTCGGCCTCGCCCACACGCTCTCACCGGCTCAGCGAAACGGCGGGCTTGTGTACCACCCGGTTGTCTGGTACTACCTCTTGGCCATCATCCCGACGGCACTCCTCGTGGCTTTGGCGCTCGCGCTGTGGACCGTGGCCGCGGTGGCCGTCACTCGGCGCCTGGTGCTTGCTCGGCCCGTCCTGTCCGCCGAGGCGGTGCTGGCGGTTGCGCTGAGCGCGGCAATGTTCGTGATTACCGCGGCCACGGCGGTGTGGTGGGGAGCGATCGCCTCGTCGGCTCCCTGGTTTCTGGGCGCGCAGTCTGGTTCTGCAGCGTCGGCCTTCACTCCGAACCTCGTGGGGACCATGGCCCTTATGTCGGTGGCGTGCGCCGTCGCAACCTGCGGCGTGGTCCGGGTAGCCCGATCCTGGCGGGATCTCCGGCTTGGTTGAACAGCGGCCCGCTCGCCACCAGCAAACGTGGCCGATGGCGGTGCTAACGGCGGCGCCCGACGACCCACGCCGTCGCCGCGCCACCGGCGGCGGTCCATGCTGCCAGGACGACGAACGAAGTCGCCACGTGAGCCACGACGCCGGAGGTGAGGCCGGCTCGAATGACGACGGCCATGTGACGTGAGCCGGATGTACGCGTCCTCCAGGGTTATGGCGGCCAGCGCGTACTCCTCTGCGACACCGGCGTTGGTCATCTCCGCGGCCCACGCGATGGCCGTGGAGGCGTCGGCCTCGGCGATGTTGGTGACGAGGTTGTTCCCGACGCGGACAGGTGGACCGGCCCATGGCGGCAGGTCCGGTGTGATTGCTCCCGGCGTGAGCATCAGCTGAAGGCGGAGCTGCGAACGGTCGGCCGCCTTCATGGACGACGGCGTCCCTTCTGCCACGAGCCGGCCTTTGTGGATCACCGCCAGGCGGTCGACCGACTTCTCGGCCTCGAGCACGTTGTCGGTCACGAGCAGCACGGCACACCCGTGCGCGCCGAGGGCACGGATCTCCTCCCAAAGCAGGCGCCGGCGAAGCGGATCGACATCGTTCGTGGGCTCGTCGAGGATCACCACGCGACCGGGACGGACGATGGCCATGCAGAAGCCGACGAGGCGCCTGACGCCGCCGGACAAGCCACGGCCGAGCGAACCCCTCCATTCGCCGAGGTCGAGCGCGTCGATCAGCGAGGCTGTACGCGCCTCGATGTCCCTCGCGCTCCCACCGCGGATGCGGCCGGCCAACTCGATCGCCTCGGAGACGTGGAACGAATCGATCGGCATCTGCACCTGCGGCAGGTAAGAGCACAGTTGCCGTGCCGCATCGGGGTCGGCGACGAGGTCGAAACGACCGAGCGTGATACGACCGGAGGTCGGTTTCAGGAGACCGATTGTCTGCTTGACGAGCGTGGACTTGCCTGCTCCGTTTGGGCCGAGCAGACCGTAGACCTCGCCCGGCTCGACGCGAAGCGTGATGTCGTCGTTGGCGGCGAGTGCGCCGAACTGTTTGGTGAGAGCGTCGACGCGGAACGTCCAGTCGTCAGGTGGCCCCTTGATGACGTGGAAGGCGCCGGCGGTTGGGCTGAGGGAGGCGAGGTCATCGCCAGTCGTCGATGACATAGCAGTTGGGCTTGTCGTAGGCGGGCTGGTTCGGCCTATGCATCGCGACGCCCTGGTATTGGTGCCGAAACCCTCTTTGCCGAAGCGCAGCGTAGGCCTGCTCACGCCCGAAGTTCACTCCGGCGGAGATGACCGAGGCGCCCGCGGTCACGGCGAGGTCCTGACACGCGTCGATGAGCCGGCCGAACGAACGTGCCGCCTTGCGGCCGGGCCTTGCCGCCCCGAACTTCACGTAGCACGTGCCGCTCCCGGCTTCGGTTCCGGGGCCGATGTGACATACCGCCATTGCTTGCAGGCCTGAGGCATCGTGGATCAGCACTGTCTCGCCGAGCTTCTGGTCGAGAACCGCGTCGACCTCTCGGGTGACGTCGAGGCCTTCGAAGACCGCGGACGTGAGCTCACGAATCTCGTTGGTCGCGCCAGTGCGGTCGTGCGAGGCGACCTCTGAGAACTTGGTGTGCGAGACTGCGCGTTCGGGCGCAACCACCGGTGCTGACATCGCTGCGATCAGGTACCTGGGCCAGAACCCGAAGCTCTGGTACAGGCCGATGTGCTTCGGGCTCTCGGCAAAGGTCAACAGCCCTACGTGCCGGGTCTTCCAAGAGGCGAACATATCCATCGTCGGCGCCATAAGCCGCCGCGCTATGCCGCGGTCCCAGTGTTCGGGCTGCACGGTCAAAGGCCCGAAGAACCCGACACTGCCCCAGTTCGTGAGGAAATTCGAGCCGACCAGTGCGCCGTCCAGCTCGGCTCCGAAGGCCGCTGCCGGATCGGCCAGCCAGCGTGTTCGCACGAGGTCGACGTCGCCGAAGAACTTCTCCGGCTCAGGCGCTCCCAAGAAGGTGCCGAACGCAGTGCGATAGATCCGGTCGGCCCGGTCGAGGTCACGCTCGAGCAGGGGCCGGACCACCAGGTCGCTGGGGCCCGCTGACCTTTGCGTCGTCGTAGAGCTCATGGCGGGTCGCCCGGGTGAACTTGGCTCTCAGTCCAGTCCGGGGACGAGGTGGTCGCCTGTCGTCCAGGAGTGCAGGGTCTTCAGGTAGTTGGCCCGTTCGAAGGCGCTCGCGTCGATCGAGGTCGCTTGAGACACCGAGCCGCGAAGCTCGGCCACCGAGGTGTAGTCGTGTTCGGCCAGCCACGAGCGCAACTCGGACTCGACGACGCTGACGTGGCCTGGCCCCGACTGAAGGATGGCCGAGGTCATCATGGCCACGTCGGCGCCCACAGCCAGAACCTTCACGACATCGGGCCCCGTATGGACCCCGGACGTGGCGGCCAGCGACGGGCCCGGTCCCAGCTGGGGGCGCAGTATGGCGATCCAACGCAGCGGCAGACGCAGCTCCCAGGTACGGGACAACTCCACCTTCGATATCACGTCCATCGTTTCCAGGTCCAGGTCGGGCTGGTAGAAGCGATTGAACAGGACCAGTCCGGAAGCGCCGGCCGCCACAACCCTGGCGGCGAAGCTGGCCATGGCCGAGTAGTACGGGGACAGCTTCACGGCAACCGGCAGTGACACACCGGCGCACACATTGGTCACTAGCGCCAGGTCCTTTTCCTCCACCTGTGCCGCGGTCAGCTGCGGATCAGTGGGCACCCGGTACACGTTCAACTCGAGGGCATCCGCGCCGGCCTCCGCGAGAAGCTTGGCGTAACGCATCCAACCACCAGTGGACGAAGCGTTCAGACTGGCGACGACGGGGACCTCAACCGCCTTCTTGGTCTCTTCGAGCAGCTCCAGGTATCGGTCGGCCGTGCTGGTGAAGTTCGTGACGGTTGGAAAGTAGTCGAGCGCCTCGGCGAAGTGCTCGCTCCCGGCTTCGAGGGCAAATGACAGCCCGACCTCCTCGGCGACTATCTCCTCCTCGAACAGTGACGGCAGGACGAGGGCGCCCACCCCAGCGTCGGCGAGCGCCTTGGCCCCGTCGGCGTCGCGAGTTAGCGGTCCTGCCGATGCGACGATCGGCGACGACAACTGGAGACCCAGATAGGTGGTCCTCAGGTCCACTGAGCCTGGCCCTGCCATCACTCGACCTCCTCGTCGTCGCGATCTTCAGCATCGGAGTCCACTGGTCCCACGTCGGACGCGACCTTGGGAACGGTCCGTTGCACGGAAGCCAACTGCTCGTAGTACCGCCACCGCTCGGTCACGTCGGCTTGTGCCAGTGCGGCCAGGCGAGCCGCCTGGTGAGGGTAGGTCCGGGCCAAGGTGGCATAACGGGCCTCGGTGGCGACGAACTCGGCGAGCGGGATCGATGGCGCCTTGGAGTCGAGCTGGAAGGGTTGTCCCTCCTCGGCTTGCGACGGATGGAACCGGTACAGGGGCCAGTAGCCGGAGCGGACAGCATCCTTCTGGTGCGTCATCGACTTGGACATGTCAATGCCGTGGGCAATGCAGGTCGAGTAGGCGATGACCAGCGAGGGTCCGGGATACGCGTCGGCCTCGAGCAGAGCCTTGGTTGCTTGGGTGTCGTTTGCCCCCATGGAGATCTGGGCGACGTACACGTTGCCGTACGAGCGAGCCACCGCACCGAGGTCCTTCTTGGCCGACTCTTTGCCGGCCGCGGCGAACTTGGCCATTGCGCCGCGTTGGGTGGCCTTGGACGCCTGGCCACCGGTATTCGAGTAGACCTCGGTGTCGAGCACGAGGATGTTGACGTTGCGGCCGGAGGAAAGGACATGGTCGAGCCCACCGAAGCCGATGTCGTAGGCCCAGCCGTCACCGCCGAAGATCCATACGCTCTTGCGGACCAGCGCGCTGGTCAAGGCGAGGAGATGGCGTGCGCGCAAGCCAACAGCGTCGTCGGAACCAGCCAGCCGGCCCAGTTCCCCGTCGAGCTTGGCGACACGTCGCCGTTGGGCGAACACGGCCTCCTCCTCATCTTGATCGGCATCCAGGATCGAGGTGGCCAGATCCTGGCCAACCTCCCCGGCGAGCGTGACGAGAAGCGCGCGAGCCCTTACCTGCTGCGCCTCGAGACCGAGCCGGATGCCCAGACCGAACTCGGCGTTGTCCTCGAACAGCGAGTTGCCCCATGCCGGGCCGCGCCCTTCGGCATTTACGGCCCAAGGAGTCGTCGGTAGGTTGCCTCCGTAGATAGACGAACAGCCGGTCGCATTGGCCACCAGCATGCGGTCCCCGAACAGCTGGCTGGCCAGCTTCAGGTACGGCGTCTCCCCACAGCCGTCGCAAGCTCCGGAGAACTCGAAGAGCGGCTGAAGAGCCTGGGAGCCCTTCACCGAATCGTGGGGCAAAAGGGAGCGGTCCAGCTCCGGGATGGACAGGAAGAAGTCCCAGTGCTCCCGCAACCGGTCGCGGTGGACGAGCGCAGGCTCCATGTTGATGGACTTGTGCTTGGCCTCGGTCTTGGACTTCGCGGGGCACACGTCGACGCAGACCCCGCAGCCGGTGCAGTCGTCAGCGGCGACAGCGATGGCCATGTGGTGACCGGGGAGGTCCTTGGAACGGAAGGGCTTGGACAAGAACCCGTCAGGAGCCCCGGCGAGCACTTCGGGGGTGAACACCTTCATGCGGATGACAGCATGCGGGCAGACGATCGTGCACTTGCCGCAGTCGATGCATATGTCCGGATCCCATATCGGCATCTCGAGCGCGATGGCTCGCTTCTCGTAGCGAGTCGTCCCGGACGGAAAGCGTCCATCGGCCGGAAGGGCGGACACCGGCAACAGGTCACCCTTGCCGTCCATGAGCATCGAGGTCACGTGCTTGACGAAGTCCGGGGCCGATTCGGGGACCGCGACGCCGATCGATCCGCCAGGGGCAGTCTCTTCGGGAATCTCCACCTGGACGAGGTTGGCAAGCGCGGCGTCGATGGCGGCAAAGTTGCGGTCCACGATGGTGTGACCCCGCTTGCCGTAGGCCTTGGTGACCGAGGCCTTGATCTCGGCCACCGCCTCGTCGGCTGGCAGTATTCCCGAAAGGGCGAAGAAGCACGGCTGCATCACTGTGTTGATCCGGTTGCCGAGCTGGGCCTCCGCAGCGACCTTGTTGGCGTCGACCACCCAGAACTGAATGTGCTTGTCCTGCAGCTGGCGTTGCACCTTGCCCGGTAGCCGGTCCCACACCTCAGGGGACCCGTAAGGGCTGTTGAGAAGGAAGATCGCGCCGTCTCTTGCCACATCGAGGATGTCGACGCGGTCGAGCAGCCCGAACTGATGGCAGGCGACGAAGTCGGCGTCGCTCACGAGGTAGGTCGAGTTGATGGGCTCGGGTCCGAATCGCAGGTGCGAAGCGGTCATGGCGCCCGACTTCTTGGAGTCGTACACGAAGTATCCCTGCACGAAGTTGTCGGTCGCGTCGACGATGATCTTCGCGCTGTTCTTGTTGGCGCCGACGGTGCCGTCCGACCCCAGCCCGAAGAAGACGGCCTGGACTTCGCCGGCCGGCCGCGGTGGACGGAAATCCCGGTCCCAGGGAAGGCTAAGCGAGGTCACGTCGTCGAAGATCCCAACGGTGAATTGGCGCTTGGGCCGGTCGGCCTTCAGCTCGTCGAGGACTGCCTTGGCCATCGGAGGCGTGAATTCCTTGGAGGAAAGCCCGTAGCGGCCCCCGATGATGCGCGGCCGTTGGCTGAAGGGCGCCTCGACGTCTTCCATCGCTTCGTCCACGGCCGTGCGGACGTCGAGGTAAAGAGGCTCACCGACGGCACCTGGCTCTTTGGTCCGGTCGAGCACGGCGATTGACCGGACGCTCGGTGGCAGGGCGGAGATGAACTGTTCAGCCGGGAAGGGTCGGTAGAGGCGAAGGGTTACCAGACCCACCCGCTCGCCGGCGTTGACGAGGGCGTCGACCGCCTCGCGTGCGGCGCCGACGCCGGAGCCCATGAGCACGAGGACCCGCTCGGCATCGGGAGCCCCGTGATACTCGGCGAGGCTGTACGAGCGTCCTGTTCTCTGAGCGAGCGAGTCCATCGTTGCCTGCACGATCCCAGGGACGGCGAGGTAGTAGGGATTAGATGCTTCACGAGCCTGGAAGAACACGTCCGGGTTCTGCGCAGTGCCCCGCACGTCGGGTGTGTCGGGGTTCATCCCCCGGCGGCGGAACTCGATGATTTCGTCGTCGTCGATGAGCGCGGCCATGTCCTCGCTCGAGAGCAGGGCGATCTTTGCAAGCTCGTGGGAAGTCCGGAATCCGTCGAAGAAGTGGAGGAAAGGTACACGTGACTTCAACGTGGCAGCGTGGGCGACCAGAGCGAAGTCGTGGGCTTCTTGGACCGAGCTGGCCGCCAGCATGGCAAAACCGGTGGTCCGGGCGTGCATCACGTCAGAGTGGTCGCCGAAGATCGACAGGGCATGAGTCGCCACGGTGCGGGCGGCGACGTGAATCACCGCCGGAGTCAGCTCTCCGGCGATCTTGAACATGTTGGGCACCATCAACAAGAGACCCTGCGACGCGGTGAATGTGGTGGCCAGAGCCCCCTTTTGCAAAGCACCGTGAAGGGTGCCCGCCGCGCCGGCTTCAGACTGCATCTCGATGACGTCGGGCACTTGGCCCCAGAGGTTCTCTTTGCCCGCCGTTGCCCAGTCGTCGGCGTACTCGCCCATCGGGGACGCCGGCGTGATCGGGTAGATCGCGATCACTTCCGAAAGGGCGTAGGCGACGCGGGCAGCGGCCTCGTTGCCATCGACGCAGACCCATTGGCGTACGTCCACGCTGCCTCCTTGGCTTGTAGGACTTACCGCCCCCCTTTCTAGTCCAACGGTGACAACAGGACGGTGGGCGGCTAAGAAGGTCGGCATGGAAGAACTTAGCCGTGGCTCGGCCCGGGTAGCCGAGGAGCTCCGCCGCCTCGGCATCACTAGCGCCGTGCAGGAGATGCCCGAGAGCACCAGGACCGCAGCAGAGGCCGCAGCCGCCCTGGGTTGTGATGTCGCCCAGATCGTGAAGTCGCTGATCTTCCGCTCGGTAGTCGGTGACGAGGCAGTGCTGGTCCTGGCGTCGGGTGCGGACCGAGTTGACGAGTCCCGTTTGGCACAGGTCATCGGCGAGCAGGTAGAGCAGGCCACCGGCAAGTTCGTGCGGGCCCGCACCGGCTACGCCATCGGCGGCGTCCCGCCAGTGGGCCACTCCCAACCTCTCGTCACCTATCTCGATGAGCACCTGCTCGAACACGCTCTCGTGTGGGCGGCGGCCGGCACGCCGAGGGCTGTCTTCTCCATCGAACCTGCCGACCTTCTTCGAATCACGTCAGCCAAGGTCGTGGCCGTCGCTGCGGTCCAAGTGCCCGTCACCGATTGAGCGCGTCGATACGCCGCTACCCGATGGGCGAAGTTCTCGTCGGCTGTCAATCAAGCTGGCGCCACCCACCGGACGAACCGGTAGATGGCCAAGGCGACCGGGATCAACCAGACCTCGAGGCGACATCGGGACCAAGCCGCCCGTCGCAGTCGGTACGATCCGTCCGTGCCGCAAGGGACGGGTGACTCGCCCGACGCTCGGAACTACGTGCGCGACCCCATCACCTCCTACGACGCCGTCCCGACCGAGGAGCGCCATGCGGCTCTGCGTCGAGACATCCGTCTCGTTGCTTCCCTGCTCGGCGAGGAGCTCGCCCGTGTCGAAGGTCAGGAGTTCCTAGACCTGGTCGGACAAATCCGAGGTGTGGCCAAGCTCGAGTGGTCAGAAGGAGAACAGGCGCGAAGCGGCGGGCTCGCCGAGCAGCTTCCGAACATCCCAACTGGCACGGCCCTTCTCCTCGCGCGTGCGTTCGCAGCTTATTTCCAACTAGCGAACGTCACCGAGCAGGTCCACCGCGCGGCGGAGCTCGGCCAGGCTCGGCGAGCGGAGCGAACCTTCCTGCGGGACACCCTTGAGCGAATCGCGGAGCACCGGATCGACCGGGAACGCGTGGGAGCGACCCTTGAGCGCCTTGAGTTCCGTCCCGTGTTCACAGCGCACCCGACCGAGTCAGCGCGCCGTTCGGTTCTGTCGAAACTCCTCGATGTGGCGCACTTGGTGCAGGCACTTGGAGCTGATCCGACACCCGCCGAGGAAAGACGACTTGTCGGCCGGCTTCGCGAAACGATCCTGTTGTTATGGCAGACGAGCGAGCTGCGAATAGGTCGTCTGCGACCCGAAGACGAGGCTCAGAACGTTCTCTATTACCTGTCCCAGCTCTACGACAGCGCCGTGCCGACGCTCTTGGAGGATCTTGACGACGAGCTCGCGCGGCACGGCATCGTCCTGGGGTTCTCAACTTCCACCCTCCGCTTTGGCTCTTGGGTCGGCGGCGATCGCGACGGCAACCCAACAGTGACCCCGGCCGTCACGACGGACGTGTTGCTCATTCAACACGAGCTTGGATTCCGCAAGCTCATAGAGCTCGTCGAACAATTGACGCGGGCGCTCTCGAATTCGACAGCGATAGTCGACGTTTCGGGCGCGCTGTTGGCAAGCCTGGAAGCGGACCGCTTCGCGCTCCCTGATATCCACGACCGTTACATGGGCCTCGACGCGGAGGAGCCGTACCGCCTCAAGTGCTCCTATATCCGCCAGCGGCTCCTGAACACCCGAGCACGACTCGCGGCAGGCACTGCGCACGTGCCCGGTGAGGACTATCGGGACGTGGAGGCGTTCATCGACGAGCTCCGCCTGTTGCGTGACTCGCTCGCAGCAAATCGCGGCGAGGTCATCGCCGACGGGCTTCTGCGTCGCATCGGTCGTCTCGTCAGGACCTTTGGGTTCCACGTCGCGACGCTCGACGTTCGCGAGAACGCCGAGGCTCACCACAAGGTCCTCGGTGAGATCTTCGACCAACTCGGAGAGCTCGAAAGGCCATATGGGGAGCTTGACCGCTCCGAACGCGGCGCGGTGTTGCGGACCGAGTTGAGTAGTGCACGGCCCCTCGGGGTGTCCCGCTTCGCCCTCTCACCCCGCGCCGCGACGATCTACGCGACCTTCGAATCGGTCACGGCCGCGCTCGACCGCTTCGGCGACGGAGTGATCGAGAGCTATGTCATATCGATGACCGAGGGAGTCGACGACATCCTTGCCGCCGCCGTCCTCGCACGTGAGGCCGGGCTCATCGACTGGCGTGAACGCTGGGCGCGCATAGGCATCGTCCCGCTCTTCGAGCGGGTGGGCGAGCTGCGCGGCTCAGGCGCCCTGCTTGACGAGCTCCTCTCGGATCCGAGCTATCGGGCCGTTGTCGCGTCACGCGGAGACGTCCAAGAGGTCATGCTCGGTTATTCCGACTCGAACAAGGATGCCGGTATCACGACCTCCCAGTGGGAGATCTACAAGGCGCAGGGCGTTCTGAGAGACGTCGCACAACGCCACGGCGTTGCACTCCGGCTGTTCCACGGCCGTGGAGGGACGGTCGGACGAGGCGGTGGACCGTCAGCCGAAGCGATCCTGGCCCAGCCGGAGCGAACCGTCGACGGCTTCCTGAAGGTCACCGAGCAAGGGGAGGTCATCTCGGACAAGTACAACCTCGCGGAACTGGCACGGGAGAACCTCGAGGCGAGCCTTGCCGCGGTGATCGAGTCGAGTCTCGTCCACAGCTCATCGCTTGGTTCCAAGGCCACGTCCGATCGCTGGCACGAGGTGATGGAAGCGGTCTCTTCGGTCGCCGAGCGCGCCTATCGCGAACTTCTCGGAAACGCGGGCTTGGCTCAGTACTTCATGTCCTCGACACCGGTTGCCGAGCTCAACGACTTGAATCTCGGCTCACGCCCTGCGTACCGCCCTGAATCGGGATCAGACCTAGCGGCGCTTCGGGCGATCCCCTGGGTGTTCGGCTGGACGCAATCGCGCCAGATCATCCCGGGGTGGTTCGGCGTCGGATCGGGACTCGCCGCTGCGCGCGATAACGGCGCAGAACAGACTCTCGGCGAGATGTACGCGAAGTGGCCTTTCTTTCGAACGTTTGTCGGCAACGTCGAGATGACCCTCGCGAAGACAGACATGGACATCGCACGGCTGTACGTGAAGTCGCTCGTCGAGGAGGAACAACATGGAATCTTCCGGGAGATCGCCGATGAGCATGCTCGCACGGTTGCCGAGATTCTCAAGCTGACAGGCGAATCCAGCCTGATCGAGGCGAGGCCCCTCTTGCAGCGCACCCTCGCGGTCCGCGCTGACTATCTTCGGCCGGTCCATTACCTCCAGGTCGAACTGCTCGGAAGGCACCGTTCCGGCTCCGAGGAACCCGAGTTACGACGCGCACTGCTCATTACAGTCAACGCGATCGCCGCCGGACTGCGCAATACCGGCTGACCCTCGGCAGGCACATGACTGCCAGTGGCTGCGATCGTGAGCCGGCTCAGGCGGACAGTCGAAGCTCGAGGTTGACCTCAAGACCACGAAAGGTGGCCGGAAGGGCAGATCGTCCTGCACTACCTCGGAAGATGCACACTGGCCGCCGGTCGCGTCGGGCGTCCTACCATGAACGAACATGGCCCTTGTCCAATCAGTCAATGTCGGGGTGAGACGACTGATCCGAGCGAAGTCGGGTTCCACCGGCATCCACAAGGTGCCGACGTCCGAGCCGGTGACCGTCTCGGCCCCCGGACCCAAGGGATCGGGCGCCAGCGGACTCGCGGGCGACGTGATCTGCGACACGAGGCACCACGGCGGCGACGATCAGGCCGTTTACGCCTATGCCCGTGAGGACCTCGACTGGTGGCAGGCCGAGCTCGGCGAACCGCTCCGGTCGGGCGTGTTCGGGGAGAACCTCACCACTGTTGACCTCGATGTCACCGAGGCGCGCATCGGCGAGACGTGGCGGATCGGCGATCGCGTCGTCCTCCAGGTCACGAGTCCCCGCATTCCTTGTGCCACCTTCGCTGTGTGGATGAACCGGAAGGGCTGGCTCAAGGCGTTCACGCGTTGCGCCCGGCCTGGCGCCTATCTGCGAGTGCTGGCCGCCGGGGACATTCGCGTCGCCGATCCGGTGGTCGTCGAGTTCCGCCCGAATCACGGTGTGACGGTGGGAACGACCTTCCGGGCCCTCACGCTCGAACCCGAGCTCCTCCAGGGACTCCTCGAGGCATCCGAGTACCTCGACGAGGAGATCGTGCGACGGGCGACAAACCGGGAGCCCTTGGTGCTGTTCGAGGACGTCGACGACTAGCTCAAGGAACTGCGTCGTCGAACGAAGGTGGGAATCTGCCTGTCACACCGTTAGTTTGACGACATGTACACCGCCTCACGCTTCCGCGACCTTGCGCTGATCGCCGCCAGCCTTCTCGGCGGCGGCCTTTTGTTGTCCGCCCCGGCCGCCGCAGGTCCAGCTCGCCCAGAGGCCGGGCCGATCTGGTCTGCCAGCACCCTCAGCGTGCCTGGTGCGCCGATCACTTCGCTCGTCGCGGTGACCTGCGTAACTGCCACCGACTGCTGGGCTGTCGGCGATCGCTTCAAGTCGTCCTCGTCGGTCTCCGGACCCGCACTCATCGAGCATTACCTCAGCGGTGACTGGAAGCCCGTCTCCGCGGCTCCCGTCCAGCGGGGCACGCTGGACGAGCTCTCCGGAATCAGCTGCCTGTCGGCCACGAGCTGCTGGGCAGTCGGCATGCGCAGCGGCTCGCACCGGGGCAACCTGCTCGAGCACTACGGGGCTCACGGAGATTGGAACGTCGTCGAGACGCCGGCGCCGCAGGGGGAGTTGTACTCAGTGACGTGTGAATCCGCCAACGGCCAGTGCTGGGCAGTCGGATCATCGAGCGACTTCCGTAGCGTCATCACGTTCCGGTTCGTCGGCGGCGCCTGGCACTACGTGAGGTCCGCGCCGCTCTCGGCGTCGTTCGTCCAAGTGAACGGGGTGGCCTGCGCAACCGAAGACGACTGCCTACTGGTCGGGTTCGCCACGCCGAAGCACGGTGTCGGCCGGGCCCTGGCCGAACGGTGGAACGGCCGCACCTGGTCTCGCGTCACAGTCGCCGGTGAGCTCTTGGGGGGCGGTTCTCTGGCGGGCGTCGACTGTCGGCCGGGGAGCTCTCCCACCGCTTGCTGGGCCGTCGGCCAGACCGTGACGAAAGGTTCCGGCCTCATTCCGATCCACCCCCTCGTCGAGCGCTGGAACGGGAACTCGTTCACATTCGTGCACAGCCAACTGGGGAGCGCCGGCAACTATCCCGAGCTCAAGGCGGTCGCCTGTGCCGCTGTCACCGCATGCCAGGCGGTGGGCTCACGTGGTTCCGGGGAGGACGAGGCGCTGGCACTGGCCGAGGGGTGGAACGGGTCCGGTTGGTCGGGGGAGACAAGCCCCAGCCCGCTGTACGGCTTTCAGACTCTCACCGGCGTTGCCTGTCCGACAGCCGAGGACTGCTGGGCCGTGGGCGAAGGCCTGAACCGCAGTGGGTCGGGAAGTCGGATGATCATCGAGCACTTCTCGCCATCCTCCTAGGCTCGTGCTTGTGAGTTCTGGAGCAGCACACACGTGGCCGTGGCCACCCGGAACGAGTCCCGTGGAAGGAGGGTGGCGGCCGCCCCGAAGAGGAGGCCCATAGCTCGTCCTCCTCGCCCTACAGTCGCGTGATGGCCTCCATGTCCACGCCGTTCGACTACGACGGGGCACTCGTCGTGGTCGAGACCAACGCCGGCGAGATCGTCCTCATCCACCCGCCAGGAGGTCCCCTCGAGGCACCTGCGTCGCTGCCAAGCAACCCGTGCAGGCCCGGAGAGCCGCCGCAAGAAGCCGCTGTGCGCATGGTCCGGGAGATGACTGGCCTCGACGTCACGATCGTGCAGGAGCTCATCACCTTCATCCAGGAAGGAACCCCGACCGGGACAATGAATGCCCACGGCTACATGGCACGGGTCACCGGTGGCACGCTCCGAGACGACGGCCCAGAAGGACCGGTACGCGCCTACCCTCTTGACTCTCTGCCCGCAATCATCCCCATTCGGGTCGCCAATCAACGCGTGCTCAACGCCTATCTCGAGCAGCATCAGAGTCGCTGAGGGCCTCCTGTCACTTGCCAGGCCGGTTCGGGTGGGGTGACATCTGACTATGGAGAACTTCGAGGCGACCACGTTTGGCGGCCGCTGGTCGATTGCAGCAGAGCAGGAACCGACCAGCGAGCGCTCCGCTGCGATGCCGGCGAGTAGGTCGGCGAGTGGGCTTTGTGGGTCGCACCGTCCAGGTGGTTCGGCCCACTCCGTGCAGTTCGAAGCCGTGGGATAGCAAGGAATTGGCCCTGGAGGTCAACAAGAGGCTGTAGGCGGTGGCGCCTCCGTCGACGCCGGAGCCGCGAGCGTCTGGAAGACGCCCGGTCGCAGCACGCGCATTACGACGAGCGCGATCGCCAGAAGAGCGCCCGCGCCGGCGGTCGTCCAGGCCAGGCCGAGCGAGTCAGCGAGAGGTCCCTGAACCAGTGAACCGATCGGGTACGAAACGCCGAGCGCGACCAGGTAGAGGCTGAGCACGCGCCCGCGAAGCTCGGCCGGGGCCCGGAGCTGTACGACGGTGGACAGGCCGGACAGCACGCTGATGTACACGAGCCCGACGACGAACAGCGCGGGCAGGGCGAAGGCGAGCGACGGGGCGAAGCCGTAGAGAACGAGTACCGGCGGGAGGACCGCGAGGCTGCCGATGAGCATTCTGCCCCTCCCGAAGCGAGCCGCGAGCGGCGCGATCGCGAGGGCTCCGGCGACGGCTCCGATGCCCTGGGCGGTCGTGAGCAGGCCGGTCGCCGAGGCGATTCCGCGCGCTCCGGTATGGGTCAGGCGATGCGCCATCACCGGAACCAGGGCGATGAAGGGAGATGCCGAGAGCGCCACGACCGCGATCGTGCCTATCGCAGCACGACAGCCCGGCTCGGCGCGCGCCGCCCGGGCGCCGAGCCGGAGCGAAGCGAGCAGCCCGATCTGCTCGGCGCGGCCGGGCGGCGGGGACAGGCGGACGAAGAACAGAGCCGCGACGACGGCAAGGAAGGACGCCGCGTTGGCGACGAAGGCGACGGGGTAGCCGAAGGCGGCGATCGTCACCCCCGCGAGCGCCGGGCCGACAACGCGCCCAAGATTGAACTGCGCCGAGTTAAGCGAAACTGCGGCGAGGAACTCCGATGGCGGCACCAGGTCAGGGAGGATGGCCTGCTGAAACGGTCCGATCATGGCGCTGACAGATCCCTGGACCGTGACGAGCAAGGTCAGGAGTCCGGGGCTGTCCCGCCGCGCCGCGACCAGGAGGGCGATGGCAAGGGCGACGGCGCCGGCGAGCAGATTCCCGGCGACGAGAGCCGCTCGCCGGGGGATGCGGTCGGCGAGAGCGCCCCCGACCGGCGAGAGCAGTCCGATCGGCAAGAAGGCTCCCGCGGCGATCACCACCGCCCAGGTGGCCTTTCCGGTGTGCGCGACGATCAGTGCCCCGACGGCAACTGTCTGCATCCAGGAACCGATGACCGAGACCATGCCACCCGACCACAACAGGAAGTAGTTCCGGTGGTGGAACGGGCGGAGCGAGGAGAGGCCGCGTGCGGGTGCGACGGGAGAAGCGACGGCCTGGCCGGCGATGCTTTCCCCATACGGCCAGTCTTGGTCCCGGGCCCCCGGATTTGGCGACTCAGACCGCGCAACCACGCGGTCATGCTAGATACCGATGCAGCCTCCACGGCCTCTGCCTCGGAGACCTGCCGGTCCACGAGGGACGGGTCGGCGGAAATCAACCTTGACTTGCGCTCGAAGTCCGTTACTATTACGTCGACCGATATATTTGCCGTCGTACTAGGAGATCGACATGGCGGTTAGAGGACGCGAACCCGAAAGAGGCACTGGCCGAGAAGTCCTGCGCCGTGCCGGTGAAGCATCCGTCCTGATCCTCACGAGCCTCGCCGACTGCCCGAAGCACGGTTACGCCCTGATCCTGGACATCAAGGAGTTCGCAGGACTGCAGCTCGGACCGGGAACCCTTTACGGAGCGCTCGACCGCCTCGAGAAGCTCGGACTCATCGAGGCCCTTCCGGCCGACGACCGCCGGCACCCCTATCGGATCACCTCCGCGGGGGCGATGTCGCTGCGTGACCACCTCGACTCATTGGAGCGCGTAAGTGCCGTAGGTCGGCTTCGGCTCGCACTCGGAGGAGTCTGATGCCGAGACCCCAACACGACCGGCTGATCCAAGCAGCTGTCCGGTGCTATCCAACAAGTTGGCGGGATCGCCACGGTGACGAAGCGCTCGAGCTCGCCGGGCTGCTCGTGCGCGACGGCGTGTCAGGTGTTTCCGTCGCGTGGAGCTATCTAACGGGCGCGGCCCGCGCACAATTGGTCGTGAGGCCATGTCGGCGTCTCGCTGCCACCCTGGCAGCGTTGCTCGTGGGCGTAACCCTCATAGGAGTGCCGCTGGTGCTCTTGGACTCATTGACGCCAGCCAGCGCCGATTCCAGCAACAAGGTGATCGTGTCGATCTCGAACCGCAATGACGCGGCTGGACAGTTGGAGTCGGTGTTCAGGTTGCATCACTTCAAGATTGGAGTTGAAGAGGCCCCGTCCTCTCCGAGCCAGGTTGGTTCGATCTTGGCCGTCAGGCCTGGCGCGGGGGGGACCGGCGAGAACGCGGTCCTGCGCGAGATAGCAGGACCATGTGTGGGCGGGGCCTCGGGATGCATCGACGCGATCGCGCTGCCTCGTCACTACATCGGGAGTGCGGAAGTCCTCGTCGGGCGTCCCGCCGCGCCTGGTGAAACGTATTTCGGTTCGCCGAAGATCTTCGGTCCTGGCGAGATGCTGCACTGCAGCGGACTCCTCGGTAAGGCGGTGAGCACTGCGTTGCACACCCTCCGAGGTCTCCACGTGAAGATCGTCTGGGACGTCGGTGGCAGCCGAACGGGCGATGCGACGACTCCGAGCGGTTCGCTCTATGTCGTCGGCGGCAATGCCTTGTCCGCGACCTCCATATTGATCCACGTATCCTCGAAGACTTCGGCGAACCACGACTATGCGATCTCGCACGGCCAGAGCTGCTGACGACGCCAGCGGACCCGAAGCTGCGTCGAGCGAGAACGAACCGACATCGTCCTCAGCTCTTACCCGGGGGCGTCCTCGGCGGCGCGTCGTCGCAGAGTGGACAATCGTTGTTGCGGTGGCAGTGCTCTTCGCACTCGGCGTCCGCACCTTTGGCTTCGAGGCCTTCTCCGTCCCCTCGGGATCGATGGAGCCCACACTCGAGATCGGCGACCGAATCCTCGTTCAGAAGGTCTTCTTCAACTGGCACGACCTGCACGAAGGCGCGATCGTTGTGTTCGCCCGCCCTCCAGCCGACACCATGTGTGTGGTGGCTGGTCAGAACGACCTCGTCAAGCGAGTAATCGCGCTTTCTGGGCAAAGCGTCTACTCGATCGGTAACGACGTCTTCGTCGACGGGAGGGAGCTTTCCGAGCCCTACGTGACTCAGCCGCTCGGTACGCCGGTGGCTTCCAAGCAGCACCCCTTCAAGGTCCCCGAAGGCGAGCTCTATGTGATGGGCGACAACCGGTCTGATTCGTGCGACAGCCGGTCTTGGGGTCCTATCAGGGGTTCGAGCGTCGTTGGCAAGGCGATCCTTCTGTTGTGGCACAACGGCCATCCCGATCTCCATTCGTTCTGATCCAAAGACCAACATGTTTGGCGTGTCGCTAACGTGGAGGAACGGGAGGTCGAAATGAGCGCCGAAGCCGAGCCGCAGCGGCTGTCCGCCGAGGAGATCATCGAGTGGTCGAAGCGTTTTACGATCTATGACTGGGCAGTGCAGTCCAAGGTCTCGCCCATCCCGGTCGTTCGCGCGAAGGGAGTCTATTTCTACGACGCCGACGGCAAGCGCTACCTGGACTTCAATAGCCAGCTGATGTGCGTGAACATTGGCCACGGGGATCCTCGCGTCATTGAGGCGATCACCCGCCAGGCCGAACAACTCGCCTACTCGAACTCCGCCGTCACAGCTACCGAACCCCGGGCTCTGCTAGGCCGCAAGCTCGCCACGCTGTTCCCCGGCGACATCGAGAAGTCTTTCTTCACACTTGGTGGGGCCGAAGCGAACGAGAACGCGATCCGTATCGCGAAGGCCGTCACGGGGCGTAACAAGATCCTCGCTCGCTACCGCTCGTACCACGGCGCGACCTCAGGGACGATCACGCTCACCGGTGACCCCCGGCGCTGGCCGAACGAGCCAGGCATCCCGGGGGTGGTTCACGTCCTCGACTTCTACCACGGGACCGGGCGGCCTATGGACTCAGCCGAGCAGGCCCTTTCCCAGCTGCAGGAGACGATCGAGCTCGAGGGGCCGGAGACCATTGCGGCGTTCATCCTGGAGCCGGTGACCGGCACCAACGGGATCCTCGTCCCACCCGATGGCTATCTGCAGGGTGTCCGCGATCTCTTGGACCGCTACGGAATCTTGATGATCGCCGACGAAGTCATGAGCGGTTTCGGGCGCACGGGGGCCTGGTTCGCGGTCAACCACTGGGGCGTGGTACCTGACATCATCACCTGCGCGAAGGGGCTCACATCGAGTTACCTACCGCTCGGGGTCGTCGGCATGCGGCCTCAGGTCGCGGCGTACTTCGAGGAACACGTGTTCGCCGGAGGGCTCACCTACAACTCCCACGCCGTCTGCCTCGCAGCCGCCCTCGCGACGATCCGGGTCTACGAGGAAGACGAGCTCATCGAGCACGCGGCGAAGATGGGCGGGGTCATGACCCATCACCACGAGGAGCTCGCCGCCCGCCACCCCTCGGTTGGCGCGCACCGGAGCATCGGGTTGTTCGGCGTCCTCGAGCTCGTTCGCAACCGGGCCACGGGCGAGCCGATGGCGCCGTTCAACGGCACGAGCCCCGAGATGGCCCAGCTATACCGGTTCCTGCTCGACAACGGTGTGTTCGTGAACCTGCACTGGAACCAGGTCATGACCAACCCGCCGCTGCCGATCACGGAGGAGGAACTCGGCGAAGGGTTCGATGTCCTGGACCGGGCACTTGAGATCACGGACCGGGCCGTCACCGGATAACGAGACTCGGGGACCGCGGAGAAACAGCATCCCTATCACCTTGCCGGGAAGGACCCGGTTGCCTCTCTTCTATCCTCAAGGAGACTCCTTTCATGACAAGCGAAGTTGTGCCAGTTCTGCCCCTCGTCCCGCACTGGATCGGTGGCAAGGCCAACGGCGGCAGTGGCGAGCGTGTCGGCGACGTCTACGACCCCTCGACCGGCAAGCTCACCAAACAGGTCGCATTCGCGTCCTCGGCCGATGTCGACGAAGCAGTCGCGGCGGCATCGGATGCCTTTTCGGCCTGGCGCCACTCGTCGCTGTCCCAGCGCTCGAAACTGCTCTTCGCCTTCAGACAGCTCACGAACGAGCGGGCCGATGAGCTGGCCGAGATTGTCACCTCTGAGCACGGCAAGGTGCTCGACGACGCCCTGGGCGAGGTGAGCCGCGGCCTCGAAGTCATCGAGTTCGCCTGTGGCATCCCGCAACTGCTGAAGGGCAGTTACTCCGAAAACGCCTCTACGAACGTGGACGTGTACTCGATCCGTCAGCCGCTCGGTCCCGTGGCGATCATCAGCCCGTTCAATTTCCCGGCGATGGTTCCAGTCTGGTTCTTCCCAATCGCCATAGCCTGTGGCAACACGGTCGTGCTGAAGCCGAGCGAAAAGGACCCCTCAGCTGCGATCTGGTGGGCGGAGCGGTGGGCAGAGGCCGGGCTGCCACCCGGGGTCTTCAACGTCGTTCAGGGTGACAAGGTTGCAGTCGACCGCCTGCTCGGGCACCCGGACATAAAGGCGGTGTCGTTCGTCGGCTCGACACCGATCGCCCGCTACGTCTATGAGGGTGCCACCCGGCACGGCAAGAGGGTGCAGGCACTCGGGGGCGCCAAGAACCACATGGTCGTGCTCCCCGACGCGGACCTCGACCTAGCCGCGGACGCGGCTGTGAACGCCGGTTTCGGGTCCGCCGGCGAGCGTTGCATGGCCATCTCCGTGCTCGTCGCTGTCGAGCCCGTCGCCGACGAGCTCATCTTCAAGATCCGCGAGAGGATGGCGCGCCTCAAGGTCGGTGACGGGAAGCGTGGCGTTGACATGGGCCCGCTTGTGACGAAGGCACACCGGGACAAGGTGGCGTCGTACCTGGACGCGGGCGTGGCTGAGGGCGCCGAGCTGGTCGTCGACGGCCGCAAGACCATCCCGGACGGCGACGCCGACGGGTTCTGGCTGGGGCCGACCCTGTTCGACAAGGTGACGCCGGAGATGTCGCTTTACAACGACGAGATCTTCGGCCCCCTGCTCTCAGTCGTGCGCGTAGCGAGCTATGAGGCCGCGCTCGAGCTCGTCAATTCCAATCCCTACGGGAATGGCACCGCCATCTTCACCAACGACGGAGGTGCCGCCCGTCGCTTCCAGAACGAGGTCGAGGTCGGCATGGTCGGCATCAACGTGCCTATCCCCGTACCGGTCTCCTACTATTCCTTCGGTGGCTGGAAGAGCTCGATGTTCGGAGACAGCCACGCGCACGGGACCGAGGGCGTCCATTTCTTCACGCGAGGCAAGGTGGTGACCAGCCGGTGGCTGGACCCGAGCCACGGCGGAATCAACCTAGGGTTCCCGCAGAACACCTGAGCGCAGCAAGTCTCAGACGGTGGTTGGCGCGACGGCTCGTTGACAACGATTCCGCCTGGCGCGAGTGTGGCCAGAGCCACCGGGGAAGGGGGAGGGCGTTATGGCGGATGTAGTGCGCGCGGCCTTGATTCAGGCCAAATGGGCTGGCGACAAGGACGTGATGACCAAGAACGCGATCCGTTCGGTTCAGCAGGCGGCCGCCGAAGGAGCCAAGGTCGTCTGCTTACAAGAACTGTTCAACGGGCCGTACTTCTGCCAGGTCCAAGACGGCGCGTGGTACGACTGGGCTGAACCAGTGCCAGAAGGGCCCACGATCAGGCAGTTCATGGACGTGGCGAGGGAGAACGGCACCGTGATCGTCGTCCCCGTTTACGAAGTCGAGCATTCCGGCGTCTTCTACAACACGGCCGCGGTCATCGACGCGGACGGGCGTTATCTCGGAAAGCACCGGAAGAATCACATTCCGCAGGTCGCCGGCTTCTGGGAGAAGTTCTACTTCCGACCAGGCAACCTTGGGTACCCCGTATTCGACACGGCGATCGGTCGGATCGGCGTCTACATCTGCTACGAGCGTCACTTCCCCGAGGGTTGGCGTGCCCTCGGACTCGCGGGCGCGAAGATCGTCTTCAATCCCTCCGCGACCAGCCGGGGGATGTCCGAGCACCTCTGGAGGCTGGAGCAGCCTGCAGCTGCGGTGGCGAACGAGTACTTCGTGGGTACGATCAACCGGGTCGGCGTGGAGCCTCTCGGCGCGAACGAGTTCTACGGCCAGTCGTACTTCGTCGATCCTCGCGGCCAGTTCGTCGGAGAGGTGGCCTCCGACGTCGACGAGGCGGTTGTCGTACGCGATATCGACCTCGGCCTGATCGACGACGTCCGACGCATATGGGCCTTCTACCGCGACCGCCGGCCGGAAACCTACAACCAGCTCTGTGAGGCCTGACCATGCGCACCGTCATCACGGGGGGCACCCTCGTCACAGCCGACGCAGCTTCGCCGATGGACGTCCTGGTCCAAGACGAGAAGGTTGCGGCACTGGCCGCGGGCTTCTCCGGGCTCTCCGAGACCTGGCAGGAAGCCGCCGATCGCGTAGTCGACGCGACCGGAAAGTACGTGGTGCCCGGCGGCATCGACGCCCATACCCACATGGAAATGCCCTTCGGGGGAACCATGTCGGCCGACACGTTCGAGACAGGGACGCGGGCGGCAGCATGGGGTGGCACGACAATGATCATCGACTTCGCGATCCAGACAAAAGGCGAGTCCCTCCTCGCCGGAATGGACAGCTGGCAGGCAAAGGCCGACAGTGCATGTGCGGTGGACTATTCCTTCCACGCGATCGTCTCGGACGTCACCGAGGCTTCGCTGAAGGAGATGGACGAGCTCGTCGCCCAAGGCGTGACGAGCTTCAAGCTTTTCATGGCCTACCCCGGGGTGTTCTATTCCACCGACAAGGACATCCTCCGCGCCATGGACCGCGCTACCGGCAACGGCGCTCTCATCATGATGCACGCCGAGAACGGCATCGCCATCGACGCAATAGTCGCGGCCGCTATCGGCCGCGGACAGACAGATCCCATCTACCACGGGCTGACGCGGCCTGTCGAAATGGAGGGCGAGGCCGCGTCCCGAGCCATACGCTTGGCTGAAGTCACCCGGGCGCCGCTGTACATTGTCCACGTCTCATCGGCGCCGGCCCTCCAGGCAATCGTCGAGGCCCGGGACCGCGGCCAAAACGTCTTTGCCGAGACCTGCCCGCAGTACCTGTTCTTGTCAGAGGAGGACATGGCGCGGCCCGGCTTCGAGGGTGCGAAGTTCGTGTGCACGCCACCTTTAAGGCCTCGCGAGCATCAGGCAGCGCTTTGGCGAGGATTGCGGACCGACGATCTGTCAGTCGTAGCTACGGACCATTGCCCGTTCTGCTTTGCCGAGCAGAAGGAGCTGGGCGTGGGTGACTTCACCAAGATCCCGAATGGCCTGCCGGGCGTGGAGAATCGAATGGATCTCATCTTCCAGGGTGTCATTTCGGGCGAGATATCGCTGACTCGATGGGTCGAGGTGACTTCCACCAACCCGGCGAAGATGTTCGGCCTCTTCCCTCGCAAGGGGACCATCGCTCCCGGATCCGACGCCGACATCGTGATCTACGACCCTGCCGGCGAGCAGACCATTTCGGCGACGACACATCACATGGCAGTCGACTACTCCTGCTACGAGGGCCTCCGGATCAAAGGACACGTTGACACGGTCTTCTCCCGCGGTAGACAGATCATCGGCGCCGGTGCATATACGGGCGAGCCAGGCCATGGTCGGTTCGTGCCGCGCCAGCTCTCCCAGCACCTCCGATAGGCATAGGTACGACGACAGTGGATATCGGCCTCGTACTCCAAACGGACCCACCTGCAAGTTGGGTCATCGAACGTGCCCGCCTGGCCGAGCAAGCCGGCTTCAGTCACGTGTGGACGTACGACTCGTGCGTGCTCTGGCAGGAACCGTTCGTGATCTACTCTCACATCCTTTCTGCCACTTCGCGTGTCCAAGTGGGTCCGATGGTTACCAACCCGGCAACGCGCGACGTGTCAATTACGGCTTCTCTTTTTGCAACCCTGAACGACATGTTCGGGAACCGGACTGTGTGCGGTATCGGGCGCGGCGACTCGGCGCTGCGTGTCATAGGGCGCGGTCCGACGAGCACGCAACAGTTCGCCGAGGCAATCACCTCCATAAAGGACCTAGCCGAGGGCCGCGAGGCGGTCCTCAATGGTGTCACCGTGAGGCTGCGGTGGGCCGAGGGCAGCCGTCTGCCGGTGTGGGGCGCAGGATACGGTCCGAAAGCGTTGCAGGTAATTGGCGAACGAGCCGACGGCCTCATCGTCCAGCTCGCCGACCCCGAAATCGCCCGTTGGACGATCGATTCCGTCCGAGCTGCGGCCCGTTCGGCGGGCCGGCAACCTGATGACCTCACGATTTGCGTAGCCGCCCCTGCCTATGTCGGTGACGACCTTGCCCACCAGAGGGACCAGCTGCGCTGGTTCGGGGGGATGGTCGGTAATCACGTGGCGGACCTGGTGGAACGCTACGGCGAGTCCTCCGACGTGCCGCGAGTCCTAACGGAATACGTGAGGGGCCGTGAGGGGTACGACTACAGCCACCACAGCAGACCGGACAACCCGTCGGTCGACTTCGTACCTGACGACATCGTCGACCGGTTCTGCCTGCTCGGACCCGTCGAGAGGCACATAGAGCGGCTTGCTGAGCTGTCAGATATCGGCGTGAACCAGTTTGCTCTCTACCTGATGCATGACAGGGCCCCCGAAACCTTCGATGCCTACCGAAGCAAAGTAATCCCGGCTGCAGCAAGCTTCTAGTTGCAGGTGGCGCGTGAGGTGAAGCCCCGTTCAGCTACGCGATCGGCAACAGCGAGCATCTCGCGCCCGACGGGCTGAAGACCGACCTCGGTGCACAAGAGCCCCGTCGACACTCGCTCGATGACGCCCCATTCCCAGATAGCAGCCGCATAGAGGCCACAACGCCGGGCCAGCCACCGTGCCCGCTCTTGCGCGTCGCCCTCGAGAAGTTCTCGCGGGTCCTCTCGCATGAGAATGCCCATGTCGTACTCGGCCTCTGCCAGGAGACCGTCCGGGTCGACGAGCTTGAAACCGTCGTCGCTTTGAAGCGCGTTCCACTGGTGCACGTCACCGTGCACGAGGACGGCGCGTTCATCGTCGTGGGCACCGATGCGACCAGCCACGCATGCGAGCGCGTAGTCGACGGCGCGCTCCGAGCACGGGCGGTCGAGCGCTTCCCAGGTCTTCGTGACGTAATCGCCGAGCCACCGGCCCTTCTCCGCGCCGGTGGGCAGATTGCATCCAGGCGCCGGACGCCATACGAGCTCGGCCGCCGAACAGAGGATCTCGAGCCTTTGACAGATGGGGAGCTTGAGATCGTGTAGCGAGGGGCCCAGCCGCTCGAGGAGCAGCGCGCCCCGCGTGACGTCCTCTCGCAACAGCCTTGCGCAACCCTCGCCATTGGTGAGGCGCAGGACCGTGCTCTCGTGCCGGGCAGCCTCACCGGCACGCGGGACGATCAGCTTCAGCACCGCCGGTGTGCTGTCGTCGAGCGACGCCTCGGCGACGAACGCCTCGGTCGAGTCTTGAAAGGGCCGACCGACAGCGATCGACCACTCCCGTTCGAGGCTCGCGACGAGATCTGGGAGATCATCGATCCACTGCTCGGCGCCAGCCGCGAGCGCCTTGTTGCGCACGACCGGGGGGACCTCGACGACCAAGGCCTCTGAGCGTGCGACGTGGGCTGGGTCGCGGCCGAACCCCGCGCGGTACGTTGTCACCAGTTCAACGCTAACGGCGGTTGGGAGAACGATAAGACTCCATAACGCCGCACGGAACTACGAGGGCGCGAGCACGCAGCGGCCGATTCGACCCTCCAGTTTGGGCGTCGGCCAGGGTTGTGGTCGTGTCGTAGGCGGAGCGAGTTCAAGCCAACGAATTCCTGCCTAGGTCGGCGGTGCTTGTGGCACCGACGTCCCGGAGAGCGCGAGCTGCATCGTTTCGACCCGAGGCAGTGATAGTCGGTGAGACCACCCGGGTCCTGGTTGAGCAGATCGGCGCCGTGGACGCTCGACGACCAGGCGACCTAGCCGGCCAATGACCCACGAGGAGATATGGGGCATTGACGAGGCACTGGCCTCCGTCTCAGGGCTGCGGTAGGCCAGGTCCCGGTCGGCGAGGCTGCGGAGCGGTCTTTCGGAATGGCGACCCAGACGCCGCGTGTCAGCTCGGTGGGCGATTGCCGCGCAACATCGTGCTCGTTCGACAACCTTGGCCGCAGCCGATTCCAGAACGTTGTCGTGCTCGTACTCCGACCTCGTCTTCATCGGCAGCAGGCGGGCGACATATCGCGCGACCGCTACGCGAAAGGTCCGGCCTCACACAGGACAGTTGGCACGTCGTCCTGGCCCTGACCGGCGGCACGTGTGTGCAACCGTGTTCCGGTGAGCGCGTCAGTCGCGTCGGCGACGCCGTGGATCGCCAGGCTATTGCAGCGACCGACGGCCCCCATTCAGTTCGACCGTAGCAGCAATGTCCGTCGGTCAGGCTGACCGGGGACTCGCGTAGGTGCGGACGTCATACACTGCGTTGTGCAGGTTGACCCGCCCAATCACCTGTCGACGATCCAATCGATGCAGAGGCGCGGCTGGCGACTACGGAACGGGATCGCCATCGCCTTGTGGGTCGTAGTTGCCGCACTGGCAGTCGTCGTAGTTATGCGTCTCGTGGCCTGGGACGACTTCGAAGTGTTCGCGATCCTCAACTGCCTCACCGCCTTCGTCTACCTGCCCGCGTGGATCGTGGTGGTCGTGGCGGGCTTGAGCCGTCGGCTGTTCCTCGCTGGAGCCGCGCTTCTCATCGTCGCCGCGCAACTCACATTCCTGCTGCCGGAACTGTCTGCGGCGCAACCAGTGCCTGCGTGGGCGGCGCAAACACCAACCCTCCGGATCATGGATGCGAACGTCTACAACGAGAACCGATCGATGGCCGGCTACGCCAGCCGGATCTCAACGGTGCGGCCGCAACTGGTGACCATGGAAGAAGCCAACCCGATCGACGTGGCACAGCTCAAGATGGCCGGTGCCCTCGCCGACCTTCCGTACCAGTTCGAGGTAAAGCGATACGACCCGTTCGCCTTCTTTGTGGCCTCGCGATACCCGCTTTCGGGCACCCGGGTCGTCTATCTGTACGGTCGTCCGCTAATTGTCCAAACGACGCTGGAGCTGCCCTGGGGGCAGCAATCGCTCTGGGTCGTCCATACGATTGCTCCTCTTTCAGCGTCATTCTCCCAGTGGCAGGGACAGCTCGCCCTCATCGGTCGTCTGCTTCGCGCCCGCGGACCGAAGGGGCTCCTGATCGTCGGAGACTTCAACGCCACCTGGGGCAGTCGAGGCTTTCGTGGCATTCTCGATGCTGGCGTCACAGACGCAGCCGCGGCGCGCGGGAGGGCGCTCGACATGACCTGGTCGCAGATCATGTCATTCCTTCCTCCGCTGGTGCGGATCGACCACGTGCTCACCGGACCAAGTCTGGCAGTCACGCAGATCAGGACAGGGAACGGTCCAGGGAGCGACCATCGAGACCTCATCGCTACAGTCGCGTTCCACCACTCGCTGCCGAAGGGCGCTTCGCGCTGATGGCCGCCGATGGGGTCTGCAATCAGGAACTGCAAGACAGAAGCGTGGGGAATCCCGTGTCGGCGTCCGGAGATGCAGGCCGTCGGTATCTGTCGAGTACCTCAGCCGCGCAAGTCGGGACCGCGGTCCACTCAGCTGTCCCCAGTCTTGCCCGTCAGCCGGTGCGCCGCTTGGCACGCTCTACTTGATCCAACGAGCGAACGACTTAAGTGTCAGCGGTCTTGGAGGACCTATGAGATCGCAAGATCTGAGCTACTACGCCAGCCAGAGCCTTATCACCGACCCAGGCCGCATGTTCGGCTGGCTGGCTGACGTTCCCAACGACCTCTCCGACATGCGGCGCATCGAGCGCGGACTGGTCATCCATTACCGCGCCGAACGGCCATTGGAACAGGGGATCGCTCCCCAAAGGCTGGCTGAGGTCGATACTCGTTATGCCGATGAGATGCTCGCTCGGCTGGCTGAGCTGGACAACCGCACGCTCACTGCGACGCGCCAGCCGACCGAACGTCTCGTGGGCTGTTGCCGCGACTTCACGGTGCTCTTCCTGACCATGGACCGAGCTGCCGGGATCCCCGCCCGCGCACGGGTCGGGTTCGCCACCTACTTCGTGCCTGGTTACAGCGTCGACCACGTGGTGGCCGAGGTCTGGGACACGGCCGGCCAACGGTGGCGCTTGGTCGACGCCGAGCTTGGCGACGACCACGTCGGACCCGACGAGAGTGCGCGCATCGACCCTTTGGACGTCGACCGGGACAAGTTCCTGGTGGCCGGGGCGGCATGGCGGCTCTGCCGCGCCCGCAAGGCCGACGCTGAGTCGTTCCTCGTCGACCCTCACCTCGACATCGTGCAGATGAGGAGCTGGCCGTATCTTCGCCACAACCTCGTCCACGACCTAGCTGCGCTGAACAAGGTGGAGATGCTCTTGTGGGATTCGTGGGGCATGATCGAACCGGAATCCCTCGGGTTGGGTGACATCGAGCTGCTCGATCGGCTTGCCAAGCTCACGAGCTTCATCGACCCCGACCCCTCGGAACTGCGGGCTTTTTACACTGCCGAGCCGGAGTTGCAGGTTCCAGTGCGCGTGACCAGCTACGACCCCTTGGGCGGAGAGCCACGCCAGGTCTTGCTGCGCTAGCCCCGGGCAGCGATCGGCGCTGCAGCGGCCCGATCCGACTCTCCCCGTGATTCAGCATTTTCGAAGCTTGAGTTGACAGCAAGGTGCTCGTGGGTCGCAGACTCGTGCGTCGCATCGTGCGTCGCAGATACGGTGCCCGAGCACCGGCACTGGTTCCGGCCTTACCGAGCGCCTTCTCGTAGCAACCTTGGCCGATCACCAGGACTTGTTCAGCGCGCTCGGAGGAACTCGAATCCCCAACCTGCTGATCCGTAGATAGCTCAATGTTGTCGCTGCTCGTGTCGGATCGTCCCGCGCCGTCGCATTCTGGCTCGTCCGGACTGCCCTCCAGCGGGGCGTCCGCGACGGAGTGCAACTGCGTGCGACGCTCTGGGACGGGTTTGTTGGCTCGAATGTTGGCTTTTTTGCTGACAGGAACAGGGCCTCAGTGTGAGTAGCAGTCGTGAGTTCGTCAACCCAGGCTTGTCTCACTGTGGGTCGCGCTACCGCGGCACGAGAGTGGGTATGAGGGTCACACCTGCCGCGTACTATTCCCTCGATGCCACCGCTCCCACGCGTAACCGGTCGACAGGTAGTGCAAGCTCTCGGCCGACTGGGCTGGGTGATGGTTGTCCAGAGGGGTTCCCATGCCCAGCTCAAGCACGCGATCCGTGGCGGCCGAGTCACCGTTCCGCTGCACGCGGGCGAGATCATCGGACCTGGCCTGCTCCGGGCGATCCTTGTCCAGGCAGGAGTGACCGCTGAGGAGTTCCGAGCCGCATTATGAGAGGATGAACTTCGTGCGTACTTACACCATCGTCGTGGAGCCAGACGAGACCGGTGATCTCGTCGTTTCGGTCCCGGCCCTGCCCGGCTGCTTTACCCGCGGCAAGTCCCTAGACGAATGCAGGCAACGCGCCGCCGAAGCTATCGAGGTCCATATCGCTGGGCTACGGGCTGACGGCGAGCCAGTCCCGGAAGAGGTCGGCACACCTCAGCTATTGACCGTCACAGTTGCGGCCTAAGCCGGGCCTAAGCCCTCGGGTCCCGACAACAGTGGCTTATTCAGCGCGCTCGGAGGAACTCGAATCCCCAACCTTCTGATCCGTATCGCATCTCAGCCGTCCAGGCAGTCGGTCGACGTCTGCCTCCGTCGCCTTGAGCTGGGGCGTTGTGCGTCGCGTCATCCACGTGGTCTCGCCCTGTCCGTGCAGTTTTGGCCCGTGGATTAGCAAGGGACTAGCAAGGCGTGTGTACCCGGCAGGTCCATCTGGCTGGTCAGGGATCGGCGGGTTCTCCGTGCACCACCAGGCTTGTCGCCCCTAACTCTACGAAGCTGCTCTCGTCGAGCGCGGAGAGAATCCGATCTGCGTTCGTGTTGAACAACCCAAGTAAGTCGGTATTGCCGACGTTGCCAGTCACGATTGCCAGGAGCCGACTCGGCTGCCCGCGAAGCAGTGACTGTGGCGGAAGTCGGAGTCCTTGCTGACCACGACACGGCCCTCCTCATCGGCCGCCGCGATCACTTCCGCGTCCGTACTGCGGTTTCCGTTGGGCAGGTCCGATACAT
>ODAK010000473.1_pt1 | contig 46309 bp, 47 predicted proteins | sample 1539591 | NCBI WGS metagenome assembly ODAK01 (sample SAMEA3539303, study PRJEB22396) | soil metagenome | biome: tundra; feature: field; material: soil | place: USA | collected 2010-05 | depth 0.15 m
CGCCGCAGGCCTCGCCGTCGCCGCCGACGATCGCCGGCTGCGGCGCACGGGCTGCCCAGCCCTGGCGCAAGAGTTCCAGCAGCGCATCGGGTGGATGGGCGCCCGATGCGCCCATGGCACGGTCAATCACGAACGTCGGCACCGCGCTGATGCCGAGCTCGCCGGCGGTGCGCTCCTCGTCGCGGACCTCGGCGGCGTAGCGATCGCCGGCCAGCAGCTCGCGAGCGTCGTCCTCCGGGAGTCCCACCTCGACGGCCAGGCGGACGAGCGTCTCGTGATCGCCCATCAGCTGGCCCTCGGTGAAGTAGGCGCGCAGCAGACGCTCCTTCATCGCGTCCTGGAGTCCGTGCTCGGCGGCCAGATGCACGATCCGGTGAGCGTCGAAGGTCACGCCGCTGCGCGCGATGTCGAAGCGGAAGTCCAGGCCCTCCGCGGCGGCCACGTCGGTCAGATGCTGCTCCATCTCTCGCGCGCGCTCCAGGCTCATGCCGTACTTCTCAGCCAGGCGCGCCGCCCGGTCGCCCTCACGCTCGTCCGGCGCCCCCGGATCGAGCTCGAAGCTCCGCCAGGTCACCGAGACCTGATCGCGGTGTTCAAACCGGGCCAGGGCGGTCTCGAAGCGGCGCTTGCCGACGTAGCACCAGGGACAGGCGATGTCAGACCAGATCTCGACTTGCACGAGCAAATCCTTCGTTGAGGGGGCAACTAGTTGAAGTCTAGCCACCGCCACTGGCGGTCAGGCCACCCTTGTCTCATGCGAACCGCTTGACGAAGGCGAGCGCTCGGTCGGCGACCTCGCGCCAGCCGCTGTCGATCGTCAGCGCATGCCCGCGGTTCGGGATCTCGACGATCTCGCTGACCCCCTGATTGCGCTTCTGCTTCTTATACGAGGCGTTCGCGATCGCCCACGGCACCGTATTGTCCTTCTCGCCGGAGATGATCAGGAGCGGCCCGCGGTCTGGGTTCTTCGTCCTGACCTTGGCCTCGGTCCACGGGTTCAGGTTTGCCGTTGCGGCCTGAAACAGCGGCAGCCCGGAGGCTGGCACCGCAAAGGTGACATACAGCTCCCTGGCCTCGTCCTCGCTGACGGCGTTGGCAAAGGCGAAGCGGAACTGCTCGTAGCTGAGCGGGACCGCGCGGTTGCGGTTGGCGGGATTTGAAAGCACCGGCCGCGCCGACATCAGCGCGGAGATCGGAAGCGGCAGCACACCGCGGAAGGGGGCGGGATCGATCGCTACCGAGACGGCGGCAAGCCCCCGTCCCGCGAGGATCTGAGCCAGCAGGCCACCGAACGAATGCCCGATCACGACGGGCTTCTTGGACAGGCTTGCGATCACTTCCTGGAAGTGGTCTGCGACCTGGCCCACGGTCTTGTGGGCGAAGGCCTCAGGATTGGCGTTGGCCTCCTGGACCGTCTCAGGGTCGTCGGGCCAGCCGGGAGTCAGTGCCGTGTAGCCGGCCTCCTCGAACACCGCGGCCCAGCGGTCCCAGCTGCTCGGGAGCAGCCACAGCCCGTGGACGAACACCACCGGGGTCAGCCCCGACGCGTTCGCGCGCTCGATCAGATTGGACTCGTGCTCGGTCACCGTCTGCATCTGCTGCCTCCCGGATCGATTTTGCCGACCACCGTTCAAAACCGGCCGGACCGTCCCATCATCTCAAGCAGACGACATCGGCCAAAGAACCGGATTACCTGGCGCCGCTCTCGATGTACTGCATCACGCTCGCCCCCAGGCCGAGGTCGAGCGTCACCGAGCCGCCGGCCAGGTGCAGGCGACAGGCGTCATCGGTGATCGAGCCCTCCCAGCCACGGAGGTCCACGTCGCGAAATGCCACGCGCAACACCTGAGCGGCGCGATTGTCGCGCGTGTTCGGTGTCGGCGGCCCGTTCAGCTCCAGCTGCAGCTCGCCGTCGAGCTGCTTCAGCCCCTTGTCGCGCAGTCGCTGGAGGTTGAGGTCAATCTCGGCCGCGACCGGGGCCAAGGCAAGGTCTCGCGGGACCTTCGGATGTAGGGCCATCTGCTCACCGTCGCTTCCGTCTTTAGCGTTTGCTCCCGCATCTAACCGCGCTGGCGCCGGTCGGACATCGGGAGCCAGCACTGAGCGCGGGGCGACGGGCTACGGATCCGCGGGCGCTCGCGCGCCTCGTCGAGGTCGATTGCGCACACCGCCGCCACCTCGGCGGTGGCCAGCGGCTGGGCGGCCCAGATCTTCGCAGGTGGCGCGCGGCGGCTATCGTGGCCGCTCGATTGGTTCCGTGCGCACGGCCCCGACGTGCTGGGGTGGTCGATGGGGGGTTTCCTCGCCGCCGACTGAACTCATCGCCACGCGCAGCACGCGGAGTGAAAGACTCGCGGGGTCAGGCTTTATTCCATTGAGGAGGTTGGCATGACGGAAAGCGTTTACCGGGTCACCGAGGTGGTCGGCGTCAGTAGCGAGTCCTGGGAGGCTGCGGCCCGTGTGGCCGTCGAGACCGCGGCGAAGAGCGTGCGCGAGTTGCGCGTGGCCGAGGTCGTGCGTCAGGACTTGACGATCCAGGAGGGTGGGATCCTGAACTATCGGATTCGGCTGGGGATCTCGTTCAAGTACGACCCCAGCGATTAGCTGGCTAGGACGAGCTCGGGCAGGCCTGCTCCGGCCGGCGGAGGCCGGAGCAGGCTTCCGCCGCCCCCGGGTCACCCAAGCGGCGGGTCAGGCGAGTTGCTCGACCGCGGCGGCCACCCTCAGCAGCAGCGGCTCAGAAAACGGCCGTCCGAAGATCTGCAGGCCGAACGGCATCGCGTCGGCGATGCCGATCGGGACCGATATCGACGGACAGTCGAGCTGGCTGATCGGGGCCACGCAGGAGAGCAGCGCCGGGCGCAGGGCCAGCAAGCGGCCGTTGACCGACACCTGGTCGGCGGTCAGCAGCGGGGCAGTGACCGGCGCGCTGGGCGCCAGCAGGACGTCGAGGCCGGCGATCTGGTGGGCGACGTCCTCGATCAGCCGGCGCCGCGCCTGCTGGGCTGTCAGATATGTGGACGCCGACACCAGCACCCCGGCCTCCAGCCGCGTACGAACCGCGGGCGCGTAGCGTTCACGCTGCGTCTCAAACCAGCCGGCGTGGGCGTGCGCGGCCTCGGCGCCCTGGATGATCCGCTGAATCGCCCGCGCCCCGGCCAGTGACGGCAGGCTCACCGGCACCACGTGCGCGCCCGCGCGTTCCAGGCCATGCGCCGCGGCGCGCACGCCGTCGGCGATCGCGCCGGAGGCAAGCTCGAGCAGTTCCTGCACCAGGCCGATCCGCAGACTGCCCACCTCCGGCACGGGAGCAGGCGCCGCCGGCGCGCCGGTGAGCACGCCGAGCAGGATCGCCGCGTCGGCGACTGTACGCGCCAGCGGCCCGACGGTGTCATAGGACCAGGCCAGCGGCACGACCCCGGTGCGGGGAACCGCCCCGGCGGTCGGTCTGATCCCGACCAGGCCGCAGAACGAGGCCGGCAGGCGCAGTGAGCCGCTTGTGTCGGTGCCCAGGCCGGCGAGCGCCAGGCCGGCGGCGGTGGCCGCGGCGGGGCCCGAGCTGGAGCCTCCGGCCATGCGAGCGGGGTCAAGCGGGTTGGCGCAATCGCCGCGATGGGGGTTGCAGCCGTCGATCCCGTAGGCGAACTCGTTCGTGTTGCCCTTGCCGAGCACGATCGCCCCGGCCGCCCGCAGCCGGCTCACCGCCTCAGCGTCACGCGCCGGCGTGCGTGACCAGGTGGCCGAGCCGGCGGTGGTGGCCATCCCGTGTACATCGATCACGTCCTTGATGCAGATCGGGATCCCGTGCAGGGCGGGACGCTCGGAACCGACATCGGCGGCTCGGGCCTGACGCAGCGCGCCCTCCGCATCGACGTGGAGGTAGGAGTTCAGCGTGCCGTCGTGCGCCTGCACGCGAGCTAGAACGAACTCGGTCAGCTCCACCGCCGACAGCCGGCCGGCGCGCAGCTGCTCGCGCGCATCGGCGAGCGTCGGCAGCGGTGAGCGCAGGCTCGTCACGTCCACCGCTGTGGCCCCAGCGCCGGTGCGATGCCGTCCAGCGGCAGCGCCCGCAGCTGCGCCGCGTACTCCAGCAGCTGTTCGAGTTCCGCCCGCAGCGCGTCAAGCGCGCCCGGGGTCAGCTTCGAGCGATCGACCTGGCTCAGCAGGGCTTCGCTCTCGGCGGTCTGGTTCGTCATGGTCGTCGTCGGGGGAGGTTGACCCGGGCGCCGGCTGTCCGCCCGAGCCCGGTGCGGCATCGAAGCTGCTCAGCAGGCGATCGTGATCCCGCCGGTTGCGTCAGACGACCCGGAACAGTAATGCAGAGCCGTCAGGGTGGACGTGGCCGCCTGATCCGGCGTCGTAGCCTGTACCTCGCGTGTCACAAGGTTCGCCACCACGACCTCGCAGCTCGCCGGAGCCGGCCGGTCAGCCGGAGCTCCCGGCTCAACCACGAGGCTCCCCTTCCCCACGCTCGTCTGGCGGCGCCTTTGGACTGCCCCTGTGGCTGCGGACCACGCTCGCGCTCGGGATCACCGCCGTCCTGCTGGTGGCGCTCGTGCTGTACGTCTCACACCACAACACAAACTCCCCGCCGACCAATAATCCAGCCGCCGAGGTGCAGGCCAACCGGGAGGCCGAGATCCTCGTCTCCCAAGATCAGGCCCCGCACGTGGCGCGGCTGACCTCGGGAGGTGGGCCCGTGGCGGCGATGCAGCGCACGGTTCGCGCGTTCAGTGCACGTTCGATCGCCAGCGGGGCGATCAGCGGGCCGCTGCAAAGCGAAACGTGCGCCCAGGTCGGAGAGCGAGCCACGGTCCGGCGAGCGTTCAGCTGCACCGTGCAGGCCGGGGGCGTCGACTATCAGTTCCGCGGGGTGGTCGACACCAGCGCGCGTCGGATCACCTATTGCAAGCGCGATCCGCCGCCCGTCCCATCCCAGAACGTCCCGCTCAGCCCCCGCTGCCTGGCCTGAGCGCCTGAGGGCGCAGGGCGCGCCACACGCCCGTCACGATCCGCGAGCGGCCGAGAAGCCAGCGAATTCTGGCGGACGACTCGCCGTCCGGCGTACCCTTTGCAGGTGTCGATCCGTCGGACCTGGCTGCGTGGCGGATCACCCGCTCGTTTGTCTCGAACGAGGCGATTTCTGCCTCGTGGTTGCATCGGAATGATCGCGTGCCTCTGCGTGGCCCTCGCCGGGTGCGGTGGCACAGGGTCCAAGACGTCCGCACGGCAGTCGAGCGTGTCCTCATCTCGGAGCACGACGACCGCCGCGTCGGCTGTCCCGGCCGTTCGAAATTCGCCGCCACGCCTGATCGTGATCCTGCCCGCGGCGAGCCGGCTCGGACTGTTCGGCTGGGTCCCGGCCGCTGCGGTCCGCGGTCAGACGGCGGTTTGGATCTCCCGGGTCAGAGCCCGCGGCGAAGCCGGGTTCACGATCACGTTGCTGCTGGTCGATCAGCGGCTGGCCACGCTCGTCCTCCACGCTGGCGGCGCGGAACCGGGCGGGACGGGCTGGCGTTACGGATCCGCGATCGGACCGAGCGAGAGCCGCATCGTGGTCGGCGCGTTCAACAGCGCGTTTCGCGAGTCCTATGGCGCCGGGGGTTTCGTGCAGGACGGCAGGGTCGGTTGGCCTCTGCGCCGCGGGGCCGCGTCGGTGGTGATCTACCGCGCCGGGACCGTCGACATCGGTGCTTGGCAGGAGGGCGTGCCGGCGCCGGGCCGCGCGGTGGCGGCGGTCAGGCAGAACCTCACCCTGCTGATCGATCACGGTCACGTGCCCTCAAGCGTCGACACGTGCATCAAGGTGTGCTGGGGCGACCCGCTGCACGAGCAGCCGATCGTCGCTCGATCGGGGCTGGGCATCACCCCCGGTGGCCAGCTCGTGTGGGCCGCAGGACACAACCTCTCGGTGCGCGCGCTGGCGGATGCGCTGGCCGGAGCGGGAGCCGTCCGCGCGATGGAGCTGGACATCAACCCGCGGTGGGTCGCCGGATACCTCTACGCGCATCGCCGGCACGGCACTCGGCCGGCGCCGATCTCGCTCGTTGCGGGTCAGACCGGAATTCCGGGTCAGTTCCTACAGCCGTATTTCCGCGACTTCTTCACCTTGATCGCCCGCAGCACCAAGGATGGCGCATGACGCCGCATGGTGCTCGGTCTCTGGCGGTACCTCGGTCCTATGCTTCGCCTGTGAGCGACCGGGATCCGCGCATCGGCGCTGCTCCAGCGACGGTCGAGGCTGGGCGACCGGGAATCTGATCGTGGCCACGCCGTCGCCCGTCGGCGCTGGCGAGCTTTTCGAGCGTGGGGCGAGCTGGCGCGCGTGGATCGCCTGCTTCGGCACGTCGCTAGAGGTTTCCGTCACCGTCGCTGGGTCCACCGTTGTTGTCGCTGTCCCCGTCGCCGCTGTTGTGTTGCGGGATACCGGTGCTCGCGGGCGGGGTCTCAGCGGCGCTCGTCGAGGATGTCGTCGCCGGCGGAGAATTTGACGGCGGGCTCGGCGCCGGGCTGGCAGGTGCCGTCTGAGTCGAGGTGATCACCTGCGCCGGAGCCGCTGTCTGAGTCGAGGTGGTCACTTGCGTCGGAGTCGTCGCGGAGCTGACCGCAGGGCTTCGCGTCGCGGTCGACGCAGCGACTCGCGGGCGGGTGTGGTGAACCCGAGGACGATGATGTCGGATGTGATGGCTAGGCCCTCGGCTGATCGCCGCAGCCGTGGTGGTCGCCGCCGTCGTGGTGGTCACGGGCGGACTGGCAGCAGGCCCGGCCGTCGAGGTCCCGCCACAACCCGCGACCGCAAGCGTGAGCGCTGCTAGGGCGAAGCATCCGAGAGGCGCGGCGCGCACCCGGGGTCTGATGATGGTCATTGCGAGGTTCCGTCCTTCGTGGTCGGTCGATCGGTTCGAGCTGGTGAAGCGTTGACACCAGGCGGCCTTCAGGTGGAGAGACGCTTGCACACAGCAGGACCCCGCCGTCGGCCAGAACCTTCCCGTGCTTCTGCTGCCGGGCGCGCCCCGACCCGGAGCCGACGTCGGTTCCCGGGGAGCCGCGGTGTCTAGTCTTCTGCGCCCGTCCCGGGGGCGTTCAGGCGCTCGGCCCACCGCTTGGCCCAGGCGTCTATCGGCTGCAACGCGGTGAGCAGGCTTTGGCTTGAGCGGTGAGCTGGAAGCCGCCACGGTCGCGCAAGCAGAAGATTTCCGCTTCCCGGAGTTCGCGCAGGCGCTGATTGAGCACGACTCGGACGATTGACTATCAAGGGCGGGGCGGCAGCCTCACGACACCGACGAAGAACTCGTCGATCTGGTGCACGATCTCCCTGAAGCGCTCGAAGTCCACCGGCTTGGGCCAGCACCTCGCGGCCGTTCATCCGCGGCAGATTGAGATCGAGGATCACCGGGGTCGTCCTCGACGAGCAGCACTTCGACAAGCTCTGCGTTCATGGATAGATCTCCTCGGTGATCGGCAGCGTGAATCGTATGCACGTGCCTTCGGCGTAGTCGGTGTCAAGCCAGATGCGCCCGCCGTGATACTCGACAATCTTGCGGCACATGGCCAATCCGATCCCGGTGCCCGGATAGGACTCCTTACTCTGCAGGCGCTGGAAGATGACGAAGATCCGCTCGGCGTATTCGGGATCGATTCCGATCCCGTTGTCGGCGCAGCTGAGCTCCCAGTGACCGGCCTCCCGGTGGGCATCGATCCGGATCACGGGCGGGTCGGCGGCGCGGAACTTCACGGCATTGGCGATCAGGTTCTGGAAGACGGACGCGAGCAGGGCCCGGTCACCGCGTACGACCGGCAGGTCGGCGAGCTCGAGCGTGGCGCCGGCCTCGGCGAGCGCTTCGGAGAGCGACGATCGCTCCTCGGCCGCGAGCTTTGCCAGATCGACCAGCCCGCGCGGGTGTTCGCCGCGCCCGACGCGTGAGAACGCAAGCAGATCGTTGATCAGGATCTGCATCCGCTTGGCGCCGTCGACCGCGAAGTGGATGTACTGATCGGCCCAGTCATCGAGCTGCCCCCCGTAGCGCTGCTCCAGCGCCTGGCAGAAGCTGGCGACCTTGCGCAGCGGTTCCTGCAGGTCGTGCGACGCGACGTAGGCGAATTGCTCGAGCTCGGCGTTGGATCGCTCCAGCTCGACGGCCTGCTCCTGCAGCCGCGCGCGGGCGCTGCTGACGGTGGCCAGCTCGCCGACGATGATCTCGCGCATCGCGTCGACGTCGCCACGAACGGCCACTATCTCACGCGCTCCGCCCATGATCGCCAGCGGCGTCTCGAAATCGCCTCTGGTCACACGCCTGGCTTCTCGGCCCAGACGGACCAGCGGGGCGGTCACGATCAGCCGCAGCAGCACAGCGGCTCCGATCAATCCGACGACGATCAGCACCCCGGCGACCACGAGCGTGTCGGTTAGGTTGTGGGCCGCGCCGTACAGGTCGGCGCGCGCATGCGAATCTCGCGTGTTCAGCGCCGCCTGAAGTCGCGACAGGGACCGGCGGACAGCGTCGAACAGGGCCTTGCCCATGGAGTCCAGGGCGGGTGTCAAGTGTCGGCCGCGCAGGACGGGCGCAACGTAGGCGCGCTGCCAGGCTGTGGCGCGCGATTGCACCAGGTCGGCATCGATCCGGTATGCGGCGGCGCTGGCGCGCAGACGGGTCTGGAGCTGGCGGTAATCCCGCGTCTCTGCAAGCAGACCGTCTTGGTAGGGCTGGAGAAACTGCGCTTGGCCGGCAATGATGAAGCCGCGTACCCCGGTCTCCTCGTTGACCAGCGCGTTCTCCAGATCCAACGCGGCAAGCCGGGCCGGGCCGATCCGATCGAGGAGGAGGTTACGCCGGTCAGTGAGCCGGGAGTTTGCCGCCAGCGCCAGCCCGATCCCGATCACGGCCAGGATCAGCAGGACGCCAATGCTCAACCCGAGCCATTGACCGACCCGCAGTCCCTGGACAAACTTCGCAGCCCCGCGCCGGCGACGGACGGCAGCCGGACGTAAGGCCTCATCCGCCATCGGCGGCCAAGTCCCGTGTTCCGATCAGCAGCATCGCCACATCGTCTCCGAGCACTTCGCCGTTGAGCTCCTCGGCGCGTGCCATGAGCTCGCGGAGCAGGTCATGGGGGTCCCCCCGCCAACCCGGCCGGCGGGTCACGTAGTCAGCGATCAGGCGCTGCAGCCCGTCCTCTCCGAGCCGGTCGAGACCTCCGTCGACGCCGCCTTCGATCACGCCATCGGTGAACAGCAGGATCGACCAGCCCGCCGGCAGCTGGAACGGCCGCTCCGGCCAATCTGCCCCCGCGAACATGCCGATCGGGGGTCCGCCGTGATCGATCGGCAAGCTCGCGACGGACGTGCCGTCGATCAGTACCGGCGGAGGGTGGCCCGCCCGCCGCATGCACAGCGCGCGCCGGCTCGGCGCGATCTCCAGCATGCACAGCGTCGCGAACGTCCCGGGATCCTGACGCTCGTGCTCGATCACGCGCTGCAACGTGGACAGCACGAGATCGCCACTGGCGCCCGACAAGGTCAGCGCCCGCCAGGCGATGCGCAGCCCCGCCCCCAGTGCGGCCTCGTCAGGCCCATGTCCTGAGACATCCCCCACCAGAAGGTGCACGCGCCCGTCTGGCGTCTCGACAGCGTCATGGAAGTCGCCGCCCAGCAGCGCGCGCCGGCGGCCGGGCAGATAGCTCGAGGCGATCCAGATCGAGGGATCGACCACGATCGGATGCGGGACCAGGCCGCGCTCCAGACACGCGTTCTCGTCAGCCTGGATCTCCGCGACGCGAAGCTGCTGCTGGACCTCGTGAGCGTGTCGCCGGCCGATCGCGTAGCGGATCGCCCGCGTGAGCAGATCGCCATCGACCTTGCCCTTGACGAGATAGTCCTGCGCGCCGGCATCGATCGCGGCCTCGCCCGCCGCCTGATTGTCAAGCCCGGTCAGCACGATCACCGCGATTCCCGGTGCCGCCGCGCACACGCGTCTCACGGTGTCCAGTCCGACTACGTCGGGCAACCCGAGGTCAAGCAACACACAATCGATGTCGCCGGGCAACTCGCCCAGCGCCTCCCGCAGCGTGCGGCCGCGCACGACGCGCACGTCCAGCGAGCTCTCGGCCAGAAGCTCCTCCACCAGGAACGCGTCTTCGTCATCGTCCTCGATCAACAGCACGCCCATCCGGTCCTGCACAGCCGCAGACACAGGGCTGAGAGCTACGACCGGCCGGGCGCGGGAAGCCGACTGGGCTGTGCAGATAAGGGCGCGGGACACATCTCGACCAGCATCATATGGGTGCAGGTCAGGAGCTTCCGGCCGCATGGCACTCGGTGTGGCTGGTCCACCTGGCGTACATCTCGGCGTAGCGCCCGCGGCGTGCGACGAGCTGATCGTGCCGGCCGATCTCGACGATGCGCCCTTGGTCCACGACGACGATCCGGTCGGCCTTCATCGCCGTCGTGAGCCGGTGCGCTATCAGCACGGCGGTGCGGGCCTCGAGCAGGATGTCGAGGGCCGCCTCGATCTTCGTCTCCGTTGCGAGATCGAGGTTGGAGGTCGCCTCGTCGAGCACGAGCACGCGCGGGTGGGCAAGAAAAGCCCGGGCCAGCGCGATCAGCTGGCGCTCGCCGGACGAGAGTGACTGGCCGCGCTCGTGAACGATCGTGTCGAGCCCGTCGGGCATCCGCTTTACGACGTCGGCGAGGCCGACCGCCTCGACCGCTTCCCGGACCTCCTCGTCGGAGGCGTCGGGACAGGCGAAGGCGATGTTGTAGCGGAGGCTTCCGGCGAACAGGAACGGCTCCTGCGGCACCACGCCGAGCTGGCGGCGAAGCGAGTCGACCGTCACCTCCCTCAGATCGTGTCCGTCGATCAGGATCCGCCCCTCGGCTGGGTCGTAGAAGCGGGTGATCAGCTTCGCCATCGTGGACTTGCCGGCTCCCGTCTGCCCCACGAACGCGACCGACTCGCCGGCACGGATGCGGAGATCGAGGTCGCGGACCACCGGGACCGCCGGGTCATAGCCGAAGGTGACGTGGTCGAAGACGATCTCGCCTTCGATCGGTGGCAACTCGGTGGCCGCCGGAGCCTCGGGCGTGCTCGGTGCGATCGCGAACAACGTGCGCAGCTTGACGATCGACGCCTGGCCCTGCTGGAAGGTGTTGTACTGCTGGACGAGCAGCTGGATCGGCGCGAAGAACCGGTTCAGGTACAGGAAGAAGGCGACCAGAGCACCGATGCTGAGCTGGTGATGCACGACCATGTTGCCGCCGATCGCCAGCAGGGCGCCCTGCGCCAGGTACCCGAGCAGCTGGGTGCCGGGCCCGTAGATAGCGTTGATCTGGGCGGTGTAGTTGTTCGCCTCCCGGTAGTCGCCGACAACATTGCGGTGCTGGACGATGTTGTATCGCTGGCGGTTGTTGGCGGCGACGGTGCGGACGCCGTGGAGGCTCTCCGACAGGTCCCCGAGGACGTTCGCGATCCCGTCCCTGACGCGGTCGTAGCCGCGCTCGGACGCCGCCCGGAACCACAGCGATGCGAGCGTCAGCGCCGGGACGACGAGCGCGAGCGTGATCAGCGTGAGCTTGACGTCCATCGTGAACAGGACGATCGTGATCACGAGCATCGTCAATCCCTGCACGGCGAACTGGGCGAGCCCATCCTGCAGCAGCGACTGCAGGTTCTCGATGTCGCTGGTCATCCGGGTCATGATCACCCCGGCCTTCTCATCGGTGTAGAAGTCCAGCCCGAGTCGCTGCAGGTGGGTGAACACGCTGACGCGGAGGTCGTTCATCACGCGCGCGGCGAGCCGTCCCGTCACCCTGACCTGGGCGCGCTGGGCAAGCGCGGTGATCGCGATCGCGGCGAGGAAGATCCCGACGACGACCAGGATCACCGCGATGCTTTTGTGGTGGGGGGACATACCATCGTTGATCCCGATCTTGATCAGCTCCGGGCCGGCCTGGTTGGTGATGCTGACGATCGTCACGAGCATTGCCGCCGCCGCGCCCAGGCGCCAGTGGCGGAAGATCAGCCCCCTCAGGCTGAGGCGGACTCCGTCGTCGTCGGCGGCTCGGTAGCTGAATCGGGCCTTTGGCTCGCCGTGGTCGGGCTCTTCGGCGAGCAGGAGGTCGACGCCCTTCTGGAGCTCGGGTGGGATCCCGGCGAACGGCAGCCCGCCGCCGGGCGCAGCCGCAGACCGCGACCCGCCGCCGCGCCCGAACGCGCCGCCGCCGCCGACCAGCCCGCCGCTGCCGAAGCCGCCGAAGCTCATCGCCTCCCCTCCTCCTCCCGCGCCCGGCGCTCGGCTTCCTCGACCTGCGCTAGCACCTCGACGTAAAGCGGCGTCTTGGCGAGCAGTTCGTTGTGCGTGCCGTCGGCGACGATCCGGCCGCCGTCGAGCAGCACCACCCGATCGGCCAGCCCGATGGTCGACAGGCGGTGGGCGACGATCAGCGTCGTGCGCCCCTCCATCAGCACGCGCAGCCCCTCGTGAATCTCCTGCTCGACCTGGACGTCGACGGCGCTGGTGGCGTCGTCGAGGACGAGGATCGGCGGGTTCACGAGCAGCGTGCGAGCGATCGCGACCCGCTGGCGCTGGCCCCCCGAGAGGGTGTAGCCGCGCTCGCCGACCACGCTGTCGTAGCCGTCGGGCAGCGCAAGGATGAACTCCTCGGCGTCCGCGGCCCGCGCGGCGGCCTGTACCTCGGCGAGGTCAGCATCGGTGCGGCCGTAGGCGATGTTGTCGCGGATCGAGGCCGAGAACAGGAACGGTTCGTCGAGCACGACGCCGATCTGCGCGCGCAGGCTCGCTAACGAAATCTCGCGGACGTCGTGGCCGTCGAGCTTCACCGCGCCGCCTGTGACGTCGTAGAAGCGCGGCAGCAGGCGTGAGACGGTGGTCTTCCCGCTGGCGGTTCGCCCGACCATCGCCACGGTCTCGCCGGGGGTCAGGTGGAGCGTGAAGTCCGACAGGACCGGCGGCCCGTCGGCGTAGGCGAAGTCGACCGACTGAAAGCTCACATCCCCCTCGCACTGCACGAGGTCGACCGCACCCGGCCGATCGAGCACTGTCGGGGGCTGGTCCAGGATCTCGTAGATCCGTTTCGCCGAAGCCGCCGCGCGCTGGCCGAGCATGATCAGCATCCCGAGCAGCTGGAACGGCGCCTGGAGCATCACGATGTAGGCACTGAAGGCCAGGATCGCGCCCACCTGCAGATGGCCGTGGATTACCAGGTAGCCGCCGAACAGGAGGATCAACGCGAGCCCCAGTTGGGGCAGGTTCTGGACCGCCGGGGTGAAACGGGCGCGGATGTCGGCGTCCTTGATGTAGGACCACTTGAGCCGGTCGGCGGCCTGGGCCAGGGTGCGAAGCTCCCGGGGCTCGGCGACGAACGACTTGACCACGCGCACGCCGTTGATGTTCTCGTCGACGATCGTCGCGACCTCGGCGAGCCGGGACTGGATCAACCATGACACCGGGAACATCGACTTGCGCATCCGCACGCTGAGCACGAACACGAACGGGATCGTCGACATCGCGACGAACGCCAGCGGCACGTTGATCGACAGCATGTAGCCAAACGCCACCACGGCGACGGCGCACTGCACGATGATCGCCGGCGCAAACGTCAGGTACATCTGAACCGAGCGAATGTCCGAGTTCGCCCGCGAGATCAGCTGGCCCGTCTGGACCCCGTCGTAGAAGCTGAACGACATCCGCGTCAGGTGCTCATAGATGATGTTGCGCAGATCGAACTCCATCGCGTAGGCCGTGCGCATCAAGAACAGCCGTGACACGTAGGCCGCGATCCCGGTGGCCACCGCGAGCGCGAGCACGATCTTCACGTAGTGCGACAGTGGCACGGTGGAGTGCTCCAGCGAATTCGTCACCGCCTGGTTGAGGAGATTCGGAATCTGGACCTGCAGCACCAGCGCCACGAACGAGAGGATGAGCGCGGTCAGCAGCGTCCGCTTGTGCGAGAGGACGATCGGACGCGCCCGGCCGAGCCACGACTTGCTGCGGTCGGGGTCGATGGTCGCCCGCGGCGGCCGGTACCGCGACTCGGTCACGGCCGCCGGGAGCAGGTGCGCGGACGGGCCGGCCGGACTCCGCTCCGGGGCGGCGGAGACACTCACCGCGGGGCCAGCGGGATCTTGGCGCGAGCCCGGCGCGCGGCGCGGTAGGCGTCAAGCGCCTCCCGCCAGGCGCCGAGGCCCTTGTACGCCGCCGCAGTGCCACCCGGGCGATGCGCCGCGATCTCGCTCAGACGACGTTCGACCTCGGCGTCGGCGTTCGCGAGCAGCCGCCGGCCCTGATCGGTCAGGTCGTGTCCGACGCGGCGTCGATCGCCGTCGTCGTGATATCGCTGCACCAGGCCTCGGGCGACGAGACCGTCGACCACCCCCGTGACGCTCGGCCGGCTCACCGCGAGCTTCTCGGCCAGCGCCGACGCGGCCTCCTTGCCCTCGCCCAGCAGGATCAGGACGCGATACTGCGGGAGCGTCAGGTCGACGGTGGCGACCGCCAGCTCAAGCTGGCGGGCGAGCCGAGCGACCACCCTGCCTGGGTGCTCGGGTGATTCGGTAGGCACATCATTAGGGTATCGAACTATTCTTGGTCCCCTACGGCGTCCCATCTGCAAACCTGACATCGTCGGGCTCGACAAGTCAGAGACGATCGGAAGAGGTCGACATGACGGTGACGCCGTTGCGCGAGCGGGCCGCCTGGAAGGCTCTGGAGCGCCACCACGCCGAGATCGCGGGGCGCTCTCTACGGGAGCTCTTCGCCGAGGACCCAGGCCGCGGGAAGCGCTTCGCCGCCGAGGCGGCCGGGATCTACCTCGACTACTCCAAGAACCTGATCGATGCCGCGACCCTCCGGCTGCTGTTGGACCTGGCGGAGGAGTCTGACTTGGCGGGCCGGCGGGACCGCATGTTCCGGGGAGAGCACATCAACGTGTCAGAGGACCGAGCCGCCCTGCACGTCGCCCTGCGAATACCCCCCGGGACCCCCCTCGTCGTGGATCGGGTCGATGTCGTCGGCGAGGTCAACGACGTCCTTGACGGCATGAGCACGTTCGCCGAGCGCGTGCGCTCGGGTGAATGGAGGGGGCACACCGGCAAGGCCATCCGCAATGTGATCAACGTCGGCATCGGCGGCTCCGATCTGGGGCCGGTCATGGCCTACGAGGCGCTGCGCCACTACACCCTGCGACACATGACCTTCCGCTTCGTCTCGAACGTCGACGCCACGGACCTGGTCGAGGCCACGCGGGACCTGTCGGCCGAGGAGACGCTGTTCATCATCTCGTCCAAGACCTTCGGCACCCTCGAGACGCTGACCAACGCCACCTCAGCCCGGGACTGGGTCGTGGGCAAGCTGGGGGACGACTCCGCCGTGGCCAAGCACTTCGTCGCGGTCTCGACCAATGCCCAGGCGGTGTCGGAGTTCGGGATCGACACCGCCAACATGTTCGGCTTCTGGGACTGGGTGGGCGGCCGGTACTCGATGGACTCAGCCATCGGCCTCTCGACCATGCTGGCCGTGGGCGCTGAGCGGTTCCGTGAGCTGCTGGCGGGCTTTCACGAAATGGACGAACACTTCCGGACCGCACCGTTGGGGCAGAACCTCCCGGTCCTGATGGGTCTGCTGGCGATCTGGTACGGGGACTTCTTCGGCGCTCAGACGACGGCGGTCCTACCTTATGAGCAGTACCTCAAGCGGTTTCCCGCATATCTGCAGCAGCTGACCATGGAGTCCAACGGCAAGCACGTCGACCTGGATGGGGGCGCCGTGGACTATCAGACCGGCGCCATCTACTGGGGGGAGCCGGGCACCAACGGTCAGCACAGCTTCTACCAGCTGATCCACCAGGGAACCAAGCTCATCCCCGTCGATCTGATTGGGTTCGGCAAGAGCCTGAATCCGCTGCGCGACCACCACGACATCCTCTCCTCCAACGTGTTCGCCCAGGCCCAGGCGCTGGCCTTCGGGAAGACCGCAGACGAACTGCGCGCCGAGGGCACTCCCGAGCACGTCGTCCCCCACCGGCTGATGGAGGGCAACCGTCCGACCAACGTCCTCCTGGCCGAGGTGCTGACGCCGCGTTTGCTCGGTTCCCTTGTGGCCCTCTACGAGCACAGTGTCTTCGTCCAGGGCGCGATCTGGAACATCGACTCGTTCGACCAGTGGGGCGTGGAGCTCGGCAAGGTCCTTGCCAAGCAGATCATCCCCGAGCTGGAGAGCGGGAGCGAACCGGAGCTGGCCCACGACTCGTCGACCAACGCCCTGATCCGCCGCTACCGTGCGCTCAAGGCCCGGTAGACGGGGAACCCTGAGAATCGCGACCATCGAGGAGATTGACCATGGCAACCGACAAGCCAATGCAACTGGGCATGATCGGGCTGGGACGGATGGGCGCCAACCTGGTCCGGCGCCTGGTCCGGGATGGGCACCAGTGCGTCGTGTATGACGTGAGCCCGGACGCGGTCAAGGCGCTCGAAGGCGAAGGCGCAGTCGGATCGTCCTCGCTGAAGGACTTCGTGAGCAAGCTCGACAAGCCGCGAGCGCTGTGGATCATGGTGCCCGCCGGGGTCGTACAGCCCACCCTTGACCAGCTCACCGGCCAGCTCGACGCCGGCGACATCGTGATCGACGGTGGCAACTCCTACTACCGGGACGACATCGCGCGGGCCAAGCAGCTCGCCGAGCAGGCAATCCACTATGTGGACTGCGGCACGAGCGGCGGCGTCTGGGGACTCGATCGCGGCTACTGCCTGATGATCGGCGGCGAACCCGCCCCGGTTGCGCATCTCGACCCGATCTTCCTGACGATCGCCCCCGGCGAATCCAGCGCTGAGCCGACCCCGGGCCGCAGCCGCACAGACGGGACCGCACCACACGGCTACCTGCATTGCGGGCCCAACGGTGCCGGGCACTTCGTGAAGATGGTCCACAACGGCGTCGAGTACGGGATGATGGGCGCGATCGCCGAGGGATTGAGCATCATTCAGCACGCCGACGCCGGCAAACAGACGCCCGCCGAGTTCGACGCCGAGACCACGCCGCTGCGTGACCCCGACGCCTACCAGTACGAGATCGACGTGGCCGAGGTGGCCGAGCTCTGGCGACGGGGCTCGGTCGTGGGATCGTGGCTGATGGACCTGACCGCCGACGCCTTCGCCCGCTCCCCCCACCTCGACGACTTTGCCGGTCGCGTCTCGGATTCTGGCGAAGGACGCTGGACCGTGAACGCGGCGATCGACACCGGCGTCCCCGCCGCCGTCATCACCGCCGCCCTTTACGAACGCTTCGAATCCCGCGGCGAGGGCGACTTCACCGCCAAGATCCTCTCCGCCATGCGCTCCGAGTTCGGAGGGCACGCCGAGAAGAAGGACTAGCCGAACTTTGCGCAGCCGCTCATGGCTGAAGCTGTGGGTGTCGGTGGCGGTCGCCCTGGCCTTCGCCGACGCCTCCGTCGTGGTGCTGGCTCTGCCACAGATCGTGACCCGCCTGCACACCTCGATCTCCCACGTGACGTGGGTGATCATGGCCTACAACCTGGCGCTGATCGCTGGGGCGCTGGGGATTCTGGCGGTGTCGGGCCGGCTCACCTCCAAGCGCGCGTTGATCACCGGTCTGCTGGTGTTTGCCGCCGCCTCGCTCGCCTGTGCAGCAGCTCAATCGGTGGGCGTCCTTGTGGCCCTGCGTGTGGCGCAGGGCGCTGGCGGCGCGCTACTGCTGTGCGCGTCCCTGCCGCAGTTCGTCGCCGCTACGCGCTCCGACGGGTCGCCGCTGGCGGGGTGGGCCGCCGCAGCCGCGATCGGCGCGGCGATCGGCCCGGCGGCCGGAGGCCTGCTCACCGACGTCTTTGACTGGCGGGCGATCTTTCTCGCTCAGGCCCCGGTGGCCGCGCTCGCCGCACTGGCGGTCGCCGGCGCTCACCCTCTCGCCCCGCCGCCATCTGCCGAGCTTCGGGACCGCGACGCGGTGGCCGACCGCTCGGCGTCCTCCGGTCGCCCTGCGAGCCTGGACTCCACGACTGCCAACCTCGCACTGACGCTCAGCTCGGCCGGCCTGATCGGCGCGCTGTTCCTCGTGACCGTGCTGCTGATCAACGTATGGGAGCTCACGCCGCTGGGTGCAGCCGCGATTCTGAGCGTGATTCCGCTGGCGACTGCCCTGACCGCGCGCCTCACCAGCGGGCGCTCACCGGTCGCCTTCGGAGCCCTCGGCGCAGTGACGCTGGCCGTCGGGCTGACGGTCCTCGCCTTCATCGCGCACCGCGAGCTGGGTCTGGTCGTACTCGCACTGGCGCTGTGCGGGACCGGCCTGGGCCTTGCCTTCCCGACGCTCACCGAGGCGGCGCTCAGGAGCCGCGGCTCAACCGTCGCGCGCGCGGCCAGGACGATCGCGGCTCGCGACGCCGGCCTCGTCCTCGGCTTGCTGGTCCTCACGCCGATCTTCGTCAACCAGCTCAACGCGGCGCCCAACCGGGCGATCCCCCCAATCACCCAGGCGGTCCTGGGCGCGCGGATACCCATCGTCCTCAAGATTCGGCTTGCCGCCGGACTGCTGGCCGCCAACGCCCACGCACCGCAGAGCCAACTTCCCGACATCGGACCCACCTTCGCCCACGTCGCCGCCCAGGCGAGTCCGGCAGACCGAGGCCAGCTGGTCCTCCTCAGAGTGAGCGTGGGATCGCTGATCCAGCAGGCGGCCACCCGCAGCTTCCGACGTCCCATGCTCTATTGCGCACTGTTCGCCCTGCTCGTCCTTCCGCTGCTCGCACTCCGAGCGGCGCGCCAGAGACGCTCCCGACCGAGCGCAGACGAGGGACCCAGCTGGTAGCCCGGGAGAAGCGTCCGAAGGCTCTGGTCTCGATCGCCCGGCGACTCCTCCGCGAGACCCGTCAGTCGCCTTGCGGCCTCGCCGCCCAGTCGCGCTTTGCCTGTTGCTCCATGCGCTCGAGGCGCGCGTAGTAGTCAGGGAACTCCTTCATGTGCGCGAGGGCGATCTTGCCCGTGAGAATCGGGTCATCTCCGGTCACGTCAGTCTGGGGATCGTGGGAGCCATGTTCGAACTCGACATCCAGTCCGGCGCGGAACTGCTCGAGGTCGAAGCGGCCCCAGTCCACGCCGATCTCATCGCCGATCCGGCGCGCCTCCTGCGGAGTGGTCTTTGTCTGCTCGTTCACGTCCATCCTCCTGTTCAGAACTCTCTCGGCACTGTTGCAGACCGGCCCTGTCGCCGGCGTCTCGCCGCGCTGCCGGCTTAACTGCCGGCGCTCAGAAAGCATGCTGCGACCACCGCGCCGATGTGGTAGATGAATAGGTGAAGTAGTAGACGTCGGGGAAGCTCACCGCGATTGCGGTCAGCGACTTAGCGCTCGTCGTTCAGGCATCTCGCGGCGCTGTCGTCCAGGAGGAGCGGAGCACTCGCAGCGCGTTTCCGTTGCAGATCTTCTCGGCGTGCTCGGGTCCGTAGCGTTCGCGCAGTGACCCTTGAAGCGCACGCATGCGCCCCATGTGCTCCAGTCCCGGGAGCGCGGGTTTGATGTAGCCGTCGAGGTCGGAGCCGATCGCGATGTGATCGAATGATCCGGTCAGGTCATGGATCCGGTCGATATGCCGGCAAAGCGCGGCGACCGAGTCCTCGAACGAGCTGACGCGCCCGCGCAGGCCGCTGGTGATGTAGTGCTCGCAGAGGATGCAGCCGAGCACCCCGCCGCGCTCACTGACCTGCCGGATTGTGTCGTCGGGAAGACAGTACTCAAGCTTGCCGAAGCGGCAGGCCATGTGTGTCGCGATCACGGGGATCCGGCGGTCGGGATCTTGACGGTCAAGCAACGTAAAGGTGTCCTCCACCGCGCGCGCGCTCATATGCGTGATGTCAACGAGAATCCCGTGATCGATCATCGCCTCAACGGCCGCGTGGCCAAGCGGGCTGAGACCTTCGGTCGGCTGCGGGAAGACGAGGTGGTAGAGCCAGTCGGGCAGAAACGGCAGCGCGGGCGCGTTGGTGGCAACCTTTCGCCAGAACAGATGCGCGACCGTGACGTACGCTACGCCTCGTTCTGCCAGCGTCCGCACGTGCTCGCGCACAGTGTGCTCGTCCTCGCCGAGCTGGAAGCCTCCCTCGATAGCGTGAATGAGCACTGGTCGGCCGCCGTTGATGAGCGCGTCCAGTTCGGCCGGCGAGTGAGCGATCGCCACCTCATCGCTGTGCGCCGCGACATGATCCTCTACCACTTGTAACTCGGCGATGATGTCGGAGAAGTAGCCGCCCCGGGGAGGCGCGCCGTACGGACGCTCGAGGTCCATCTCATCAAGCGGGACGTACAGCACCGACAACACAACGCCGACGTCCCCGTCGCGCATCAGCGCCTCAGTGACGCTCGGCCTATCACCCGGGCCCTGATAGTTCGCCAACCGCGAAATCAGATCAACGATCCGCGCCTGCAAGCGCCGACGCGCAAACGCGCGCACATGCTCGTGCGTCTTCTTCCGAGAGTCCGGCAGGAGGTGCATCGGGAAATGAGCGTGAAGATCGACGAACACGGGGCACCGAGGCGATCGAAACCGTATCCAGAGTGACCGTACCCGCGCCGGCGAGCGCGATCAAGGTCCGACGGCGCAGTGGACGGACTTGACTTCCGTGGCCGCCGAGGAATATGTTCGACACTGGTGAGCGATCCTTCCGCTGTGCCTGGCCCGGTCACGGCGACCGGCACCGCGTCTCCCAACGTGGACGGTCAGGCAATCGCCATCACCGTGTTCAGCACGGTCAAGCCGCTCGGCCGGCTGTGGCTTCCACTCGTGTTCTGGTTCGCCACGCACTTTCCGAAGTCCAGCGGCACGCTGGGGCGCTTGTCGTTCATCCATTTCGCTCGATGGACGCTCGTCAGCAAGATCCCCTTCAACGGGCCTCCCCAGCGTCGCGACAAGCTGAACCACCCGCATCTGTTCTTCGAGAGCAACTTCAACGGCGGTTGGGAGGAGTACATAGACGCCTTCTCCCACATCCTCACGCGCGGGATGAAGTTCTTCTGGGGGACTTCGTTCGGGTTCCCTCAACCGCTGCCGACCGCTCCCTTCAAGGCTTACATCAAGCGCCACGAGATCGTGGCCAGCCACTTTTACGGCGCGTATCCGGAGGCCACCACCACGATCGTGTTGTCTGCGCTGGAGCTGGAGGGAAAGCTGGCGGCGTTCAAGCAGCGCGCCGGCGGTATGAGCCCGGAAGCTTTCGCGGCAGCGTGGCCTAAGTTCCTGACCGACGTGCAGGACTGCCTATGAGCAATGTCGCCGGCCAGGCCACCGCATTCATGGCGATCGCGCCGATCCTCGGCGGCGAGGAAGCCGCGTTACGCGGCTACCTCGACGCGCTGCCCCAGCGCGGTAGCCCGCTCGAGCGCCTGGCGGGCACCCATTTCGCCCGTTGGTTGATCCTCACCGACTGGGTCAAAGACCCCGGCCAGGGCAGCGAAGATCACCTCGATTCCTCCTATCTGATCTTCACGAGCAACTTCGACGGCCCGCTTGACCGATACCTGGATGAGCTCTGCGAGAAGCTGGCCCCCGATGCGCCGCAGATCTGGGGGCGCTGCGTCGGCTGCCCACCCGGCGCCGCGGGTGCCGAGCTCAAGGCATATCTGCTGCACAACAAGATCGACACCGGCTTTTTCGTCGCCGCCTACCCGCACGCAACGGTCGCGCAGGTGAAGGCTGCCCTCGCCGCACGCGAACGGCTGATCGCGTTCGCGGTTGCAGCGCAGGAGATGAGCCCGGCGGATATCCAGCGCGGCTTCGAGGCGGAATTCTGATGGCCAGCGTAGTCCGCAACGTCGATCGTCCCGACATCCAGGGCAATGTCCTGCGCGCCTACGGGATCGACTATGACCGCACGTCCTACCTGTTCGCCCATATCGAGGATGCCGCCAGCGGGCGAGCCTGGCTGGGCGGGCTGGTTGACCGCGTCACCAACGACGAGGAGTGGAGTGGCCCAAAGCCCGACTCTCACCTCAATGTCGCCGTGACCTGCGCTGGACTTGGTGCGCTCGGCGTGCCCGAGGCGGTTACCGGAACCTTCTCCGAGGAGTTTCGGGAGGGCATGGCCGCCCGTAATCAGCTGTTGGGAGATCTCGGCGAGAGCGATCCGAAGCTCTGGGACAGCGGCTTGGGCAGCGGCGCCGCCCACGTGCTCGTCACGATCAACGCGCGCACCACGGCCCACATCGATGACGAGCTGAAGACGTTTCACGCGTCGATCGAGCAGGCTCCTGGAGTCTCAATCGTGCACGAGCAGCACGCCCAGCTGCTGCACCACGCGCCAGCCGGCGCCGCCACGCCCGCCCGGGAGCACTTCGGGTTCGCCGACGGCTTCGCGCAGCCCGCGATCGAGGGGGTCTCCGAGGTGAGGCGGGCCGGTGGCGGAGTGCCGCTGAACGACGGCGGCTGGCGACCGCTGGCGGTAGGCGAGTTCATCCTCGGGTACCCCGACGAGGACACCGGCGTCGACCCTCAGGGCCGGCTCCCAAGCGCACCGGCCGACCCGCTCGGCCGTTCGGGGACCTACATGGTCTACCGCAAGCTGCGCCAGGATGTCGTGCTATTTCGCACCACGCTGCGCGAGGCCGCGACTCGCTACGAGCACGGCGACGAGGAAATGCTCGCCGCGAAGGTGGTCGGGCGCTGGCGCAACGGCACGCCGCTTGTCAACTCGCCTGACCATCCGGATCCGGACTTCAAGGACACAGCAACGAAGAGCAACGACTTCCGCTATCTCGACGACGACGCCGTCGGTCGGCGGTGCCCGCTCGGCGCGCACATCCGCCGCTCCAACCCGCGCGACGCGCTCGGCTGGCCCGGGCTCGGTGGAGCCGGCCTGCTCAGCTTCCGCCACCGCATCATCCGTCGCGGAACGCCCTACGGGCCGGCATTGCCGATCGATGCCGCCGATGACGACGGCGCGGACCGCGGGCTCGTGTTCGTGTGCTTCAACGCCAGCATCTCCCGCCAGTTCGAGAGCGTGCAGCTCCAGTGGCTAAACGACGGCAATGGTTTTCACATCGGTCACGACAGCGACTTTCTGCTCGGTAGCCCGCTCGGCACGGGCAAGATGACCCTCCAGGGCGATCCGCCGTTCTTCCTCTCGCCGCAGGGTCCGTTTGTGAGCACGCGCGGCGGCGAGTACCTGTTCGTGCCCGGCATCACCGCACTCCGTGCGCTGGCCGCCGGAATGACAGGCTAGATCCGCCCACTGCGCACACGAGTTTGCGTACCGGCTTACGCGGCGTCGAGGGAGATGGCACAGCTCGCCTGCCCGCGCTTTTCGAGGTACTGCTGGTGGTAGTCCTCGGCTGGCCAGAAGCGCTCGGCCGGCACGATCTGGGTCACGATCTGGCGCTTTACAGCGCGCTGGTTATCGTCGCGCGAGGCGAGCGCCGCCGCGCGCTGGTCGTTGTCGTGGAAGAAGGCCGCTGAGCGATACTGGCTGCCGATGTCCCAGCCTTGGCGGTTGTGCGTCGTCGGGTTATGGGTCGACCAGAACGTCGCGAGCAGGTCGTCGTAGGAGATCACGCTCGGGTCGTACTCGACCTCGACCGCTTCGGCGTGACCGGTGCCTCCGCGGCAGACCTGCTTGTAGGTCGGGTGCTCGGCGTCTCCGCCCGTATATCCCACGGTTGTTTGCGTGACCCCGGGCAGGGCCCGGAAGGCGGCCTCCACTCCCCAGAAGCATCCGGCGGCGAAGGTGGCTGTCTCTCTCTGCATCTCGCTCCTCTCGATATTGGCTCTGTCACGAGCTAAGACCTGTCTGCGCGCCAAACGGTTCAACCCAGGGCGTAGGGTTCGCGATGCAGATGCGGCCTCTCCCCTATCGGTTCGGTTTCCTGCGCGATCACCGCTGGGTGCCGCCGCACGCGTCGGACTACCTGGACAGCGAGCTCAGCCCGCGCGAGCGCCGGCGCGTCGAGCGCCACACCGCAGATTGCCCCGAGTGTCGCGAGCTGCTGCGCAGCCTGCAGGCCCTGATCGGGGTGCTTGGGACGATCGGCGACGGCGAACCGCAGGTTGTGGCCGCAGCGGTTCTGGCGTCGATTCATAGTCGGCTGAGCGACAATCCCCAAGACAGCCCGTGACCGGTCCCCCGGCGAGTCGCGAGCTGAGCGAGGACACGCTCGTCGAGCGAGCGGCGGGCGGGGATATGGCGGCCTTCGAGGAGCTCTTGATGCGCCACGCCGACCGGCTGTTCGCATCCCTGCGGCGCTTCGGACTTGACGATGCCGAAGCCCAGGAGGTCGCGCAGGACACGTTCTTGCGGGCGTGGCGCTCGTTACCGCGCTTCGAGCGCCGCTCGCGGTTCTTCACTTGGCTCTACCGGATCGGCTTCAACGAGGCCCAACGGCGGCTGGCGAGGCGCCCGGCGCGCGGCGCGGTCGTCTCGACCGAGGAGCAGCCGCTGGATGAGCTGGCAGATGATCGGGCGGGTCCTGCCGAGCAGGCGGAGAACCAGGAGTTACGCACCGCGCTCGAGCGCGCGCTGGGCGAGCTGCCGGTTGACCTGCGCGCGCCGGTGGTGCTGCGCGACATCGAGGGCCTCTCGACTGCAGAGGCGGCGTCGGTGCTCAAGTTGGGCGAAGCGGCGTTCAAGAGCCGGCTACACCGCGGCAGGATGGCGTTGCGCGGCTTGCTCACGCCGTGGATCGTCACCAGCGATCTGTGATTCATGGCTACTGAATCGTTTGCGACCGATCCGGGTCAAATCCAATATGAACCTAAAGAGGAGCGACATGGACACGCGAATCGAAAAGACCGATGAGCAGTGGCGCGGAGAACTGACCGCCGCCGAATACGAGGTGCTCAGGAATAAGGGCACCGAGCGGCCATTCACCGGCGGCTACGTGCATACCAAGGACGACGGCGTCTATCGGTGCGCCGGCTGCGGCGCCGAGCTGTTTTCGTCTGACACCAAGTTCGACTCAGGCACCGGCTGGCCCAGCTTCACCGACCCCGCCGTACGAGAGAACGTTGAGCTGCACGAGGACCGCAAACTGTTCATGCGCCGCACTGAGGTGACCTGCGCGAGCTGCGGCGGCCATCTCGGCCACGTGTTCAACGACGGTCCGGCGGGCTGCGATCGCTACTGCATCAACTCGGTGGCGCTCAAGCTCGACACCAAGGCGGCCCAGTGACCGGTCATGACACCGGACAGCAGTTGTGCGCGGGGTCGTCGCAGTTCGTCGCGAGCTTCCAGGTCACGTATGAAGCCGTGCCCACTGGCCCGAACACGCCTAGGCCGATGGGCGCCCCGTACCCGTAGATCAGCAGGCCTGCGAGCGTCGCACTCCCGGCGCAGCGGAGGAACCCATTGTCTGATGGCTCGTCCACCGCGACGCACTGCAAGCGACGGCGCGGCGCTTGGCCGGCCGCTCCCTGGGGATCGTCCTGTCCGGGGGCGGCGCGCGTGCGCTCGCCCATCTCGGAGTGCTGGAGGAGCTGCGAGCCGCCGGTCTGAAGTTCGACCGCGCCGACGGCGTGAGCCTCGGGTCACTGATCGCAGCGGCGACCGCGGCCGACTTCACGCCGGCGGACATGTTCGACGTCTTCGAGCGCAGCTTCGTCTCCACCAACCCCAGCAACGACTTCGTCCCGCCCGCCTACTCGCTCATCCGGGGCGCCAAGACGCGCCGGCTGCTCTACGACGCGTTCGGCGACCGGCGCATCGAGGAGCTGCCGCTGCGCTGCTTGTGCCTGAGCTGCGATCTCGTCGCGCGCGAGGCGGTGCTGCACCGCACAGGCCCCGCGGCCCGAGTGCACGCGGATCTCGTCGTCGCGCCCCGCGTCGACAGCATCGGGCTCACGGACTGGAAGGCGCTCGGGCACGTGCGCGAGCTCGGCCGCAGGGCAGCCCGTGAGGCGCTCGCCGCCGACCCCGACTTGCGGAGCCGCCCGGGGATCTAGGAAACCTATTTCGCTGCGGAGTTCAGAGCTATGTGTGCGGTCTCGTGGCGCATGTCTGTGGCCGTCACGCGGATCTGGAGCGTCTTGACGTGTCGTGTCTTGACCTTGCGCGCGAGCGTTGTGGTGGTGGTGATCGCAGGTCTTACGACCGTGACCTGAAGATCCTTTGCGGGTGTGTTGAGCTTGATCGTGAGCTTGCCGTCGCTGACCTTGGCGGTCAACTTCAGCCGCCTCCCGCTCGTCTTGACGACGATCCCCTTTGCCAGGTGCTTCCTCGAGCTCGAGAACGCCATGCCCTCCGGCAGCGCGACGCTCAGTGCCTTGATCGCGGCGGCGCGGTTGCCCGCGGTCAGCGTGAACGAGAGCTTTGCCTTCCTTCCGACACCGATCACGCGGGCGCGCGACGCCGTCGGCAAGCCGTTGGAATCGATCAGGACAGGGTCGACCGAGACCAGCCGATCCTGTGCCGGCACGTGAATCAGCGGCGCGGGGGTACCCGCGGGCGTCGAGACGGTCGGCACATTGACCACCGGCACGGCGACCGGCGGCGTGGCGACTGCGGAGGTGGTGATCGCGAGCACAGTCACAGCGCCGCTCGAGAACGACCCCGCTCCTAACATCGCCAGCAGCACGGCCATGGCAAGCAGCGCACCTGCGCGGATCGACCGGCGTGCGACAGCCTCCCACAACCGCTTGGATGCGTGCCTCACCGCAGTCGCGTGAGCGCGGTTGTTGGTCTTGCCTTTGTGGACCCTGAGGGCCATAGTTATCTCCTTCCACCGTGCGTCCATGCCACGGTGTAGGCGCCCTCCCGCCCACACGGAAGGAATCCTAATTACCGGCTTTTCTATCGCCCGACGAAACGACCCGTGAGGTCATCAAGATGCGGTGGCCTGCGCGATTCGTTCGGCAGGCGCGGCCAATCAGCCCGAACATCAAGTCTACTCCGTTTTCGGCAGGTTTCCCTAGAATCGTTTAAGGTTTCTCTACCGGACCGCCTCGACCCGGGCCGGGACGTGCTTGTGCCAGGGAGTACCCGCGATCGGGTCGCGCCACTGCAGCGAGGTGAGTTCGTTGATCGCGACCCCGGTCAGCACAGGCTTGCCGTCCTCGCCCGGGTAGTCGACGCCCTGGCCGTTGGGCAGCGAGACGTGCCCCGGTTGCATCGAGTCGGTCACCTCCACAAGCGCCTCGGCCGAACCGGCAGCGGTCGTTATCCGGGCGCGACCGCCATCCGAGAGCCCCAGCGCCGCCGCATCCGCCGGACTTACCCGCAGCGCCCCCGCCGCGTCGCGTTTGCGCCATGCCGGGTCGCGGATGATCGTGTTCGCGGTGCTCGAGCGGCGCTCGCCAGCGGACAGCACGAGGGGTAGCTCGGGCGTCGTATACCCGCCGGCAGCGCTGGTCGGGAGCGCTCGGAGCTCGTCGAGCAGCGACGGGATCGCCAGCGCGATCCGCTTGTCCGGGTGCGCTACGTACGCCCATACGTCGTCGTAGTCGTCGACCGTCAGCGTGATCCCCGAACGCCCGGCGAGGATCGCTTCGAATAGCGCCTCGCCGTCGGGGTGGCCGGCGCGACGCACTGCCTCCGGGTATCTCATCGCGCAGCGGTGCGCGAGGCCCCAGAGTGCCGCTGCGGCCGGCGCCTGGATCAGCTCGGCGCTTCCGCCGCCAGCCGGCGTGCGCAGCACCGGCCCGAGCGTTTCGTAGAGCACGTAGGGTGCGTACGCTGAGATCGCAGGATCCGCAACCGCGGCTTGCATGAATGCCTGCGCGAACTCAGCGCGACCCGCAGCGGCCGCCTCGCGCAGCGGCGCCAGCGCCGGTTCGTCCACCACGCCGAGGGATCGCATCAGCCGCGCGTAGATTTCCGGTTCGGGCAGCGTCCCCGCCAGCGGCTCCATCAGCGGCGCGCGCAGATGGAAGCTGTTGCGCGGGAACTCGAGGTTGAAGAACGTCGCCTCCCACTTCTCGAACTGGCTCGCCGCCGGCAAAACGTAATCGGCGTGGCGAGCGGTCTCGGTCATCGCGACGTCGATCACCACAACCAGCTCGAGCGCGTGAAGCGCGACGCGGAAGCGCTTGGAGTCAGCCAGCGAGTGGGCTGGGTTGGAGCTCTCGATCAGCATCGCGCGGAGGCGATCTGGATGGTCGGTCAGGATCTCCTCGGCGATCACGTTGCACGGGGTCAGGCCGCCCAGGATTCGTGCGCCCGTGACCGGAGTTCGCGTCTCCCCGCGATCGGGGCGGAACAGCGGCGCCAGCCAAGAGTGCAAGTGCATCGCGCCCGGCTTGGCGAAGTTCCCCGTCAGCAGCCAGAGGAGCTTGTCCAGGTACGAGCAGAGGACGCTGTTGGGCCCCTGCTGGATGCCGAGATCCTCGAACGTCGCCACGCTCTCGGCCAGCGCGATCCGGCGCGCTGCCGCGCGGATCAGCGCCTCGTCAACTCCGCATCGCGTCGAGAACGCGGCGATCGGCACGTCGGCCAGCGCCGCGAGCACGTCCTCGCAGCCGCGCGTGTGTTCCGCTAGGAACGAATCGTCGAACAGCCCGTTCTGGACGATCACGCCCAGCATCGCGGCCAGGCACCAGGCGTCCGTTCCCGGTCTGACCCGCAGGTGGATGTCGGCCAACTCGGCGGTCTCGGTTCTGACCGGGTCGATCACGATCAGGCATCGCCCCGGGTCGCGGGACAATTGGCGCAGTACCACTCGCGCGCGCGGGAAGCTCTGCGACTGCCACGGGTTCTTGCCGACGAACACCGCCACCTCGGCGTGCTCGTACTCGCCGCGCGTGTGCCCGCCGTACAGCTGCGCGTCGACGAACGCCTCACCGGTCTTCTCCTGCGCCAGCGCGCTCGACCGGTAGCGAGCACCCAGCGCGCGCATGAACGCGCCGCCGTAGGCGCCGCCAAGGTGATTTCCCTGGCCTCCGCCGCCGTAATAGAAGATCCGCTCGCCACCGAACTCGTCGCGGATCGCGGCAAAGCGCCCGGCCACCGCCGCGACAGCCTCCTCCCAACCGATCTCCTCGAACGTTCCGTCAGGGCGGCGCCGCAGCGGGGACTGCAGCCGGTCGCGACCATTCTGGTAATGGTCCAGGCGCATCGCCTTGTTGCAGGTGTAGCCCTGCGACGCCGGGTGGGCCTTGTCGCCGCGGATCCGTGCCAGGCGCCGGCCATCGAGCTGCACCTCGATCCCGCAGTTGCACTCGCAGAGGATGCACGCGGTCTGCTTCCAGCCGCCGGCGGACATCTGGTCCATCACGGGCATCAGCAAGCTCCTTCGTCGAAGACCGGTCGTCCCGGTGGGCGCTCGCAGCCTACTATGACGTGCGTCATAATCAAGACGTGTCCACCACGCCCCGGGAACGGATGATCGTCAGCGCCGCCGTGCTGATGAGAGAGCGCGGAGTCGAGGCGACCTCGTTCAGCGAGGTGATCGAGCGCTCAGGCGCGCCCCGCGGCTCGATCTACCATCACTTCCCGCGCGGTAAGGCGCAGCTGATCGAGGCGGCCACGCGCTACGCCGGCGAGTTCACCGCCGCCGGGCTGGTCGCGGCGCTGCAGAGTGACGATCCCGTCCAGGCCGTCCACAAGTTCGCCCGAACCTGGACGAAGATCCTGCGCCAGAGCGACTTCGGGGCAGGCTGCCCGGTCGTCGCCGCGACACTCGAGGGCAAGCGCTCGCCGGGCGCGCGAGAGGCGGCGGGGGCGGCCTTCGCCCAATGGGAGTCGCTCATCACACAGGCACTCGCACCCTATACGACCTGGGCCCGCGCACGCTCGATCGCGACGCTGTTCATCGCCGCGATCGAAGGTGCGGTGATCGTCGCTCGCGCGCAACGCTCGACCGCGGCGGTCGAGCGGGTCGCGACCGAACTCGAGCAGACCCTGCGCCAAGCGATCGCGGAGGGACCCGCTTGCTTCTCAGCGCACCGCGACCTCACCGGCCAGAGCGAACGGGGAGACCAGCTCTAGGCGGTCGCCGCTCCAAAAGCGCCCCGGGTCATACCAGCTCGCCGGTCGATCACTCGGGAGCAGGCCCATGTGCTGGTAGGTCGTGGCGACGAGCTCCGCACAGTAGATCGTCTCCAGCGACGACGTGCGACGTATCCGGCCCTTGGCCCATTGCCTGACCAGTCCGGGGGTCGTGGGGAACGCCCGGCCGTCAAACCGATTGATGATCTCCATCAGCCGGTCCTCGTGGTGACGCTCGATCGTGCCCGCAAGCTGGCGGACCCAGGCCCGCTGGCTGTAGCGCTCGTTCCACGTCGTGACGGCCTCACGAAGGTGGTGCAGCTGAACCCCTCGTTGGCGCTGCCCCGTCCACACGTCCGGGAGCGACCGACCGAGCTCGGCGTGCCACAGAAGCGCAGGCAGGTCGTCAATCGCGACGACCATCCCAACATGATTGACGGGACTGTTGGTAACGGCGCGGATCGCGAAGTCCGCGGGCGACCTGCCGCGAAACAGCCAGATGTCGCCGGTAGCGGCGACATCGACGGCTTCCTCGAGCGTCAGGGCCGGATAGTTCATCCGCGTAACCTACGCAACCGATGCGACCACCATGGAAGATCATCGGTCTCGCCGGGCTTGCAGGTGTCGCGGCCACCGGCGTCGTCGTCGCTCGCAAGCGCCGTGCGCACCGGGACTACGACCCCGACGAGCTGCGCAACCGGCTGCACCGCCGCCTGGCCGAGGCCTCCACGAGCGGCGACGGTTCTGCTGCGCAGACGGGCGGGGCCTCGGCGGAACTCCGACGTTGTCAACCACCGCGCCCGCACGACTGACGATGCGCGGGAACTCGGAATTGGATCGCACAGAGTCGAGCGACAGCCACCCTCGAGAATGCCCCGGCAGCCGGTCGCGCCGATGAGGCCTGGCCCGTGACCGTCAGCCGGCCGCGTGCGCCGCGATCGAGCCCTTCTTGGTGTCCCCGCCTGTCAACGGCTCGTACACCACGATGTCGCCGCTGTCGCCGAACAGCTCCTCGGCCCGGTCGAGGATCTCCTGAATGTGTCGGCTGGCGATGTGAGCGTCGAGCAACTCACGCGAGGCCCAGCGCTCCACGAAGGCGAGGCGGCGCGGATCGTCGACGCCCTGGTGCAACGCGTAGAGGATGCATCCCTCCTCTCGGTGAGTCGGCTCCACGAGGGCCTTAAAGGCCTCCGCGGCCTCGGCCTGCTTGCCGGGCCGGGCGGTGAAGGATCCGACGACGACGATCTCCGACATGCGATGCTCTCCTTCCGGACGGGCCCCGTATGGTAGGTGCTGGTAAAGCGAGGGAGGCGGAGCGCGCGTGAGCAGCCGGATCAACCACGTCAGCGTGAACGCACGCGACTTGCGAGAGTCGGTGGAGTTCTACGTCGAGCTGCTCGGCGCGGAGCCGATCCCCACGCCGAACTTCGGCCTCCCGGTCCAGTGGCTGGCGCTTGGCCGCACGCAGCTGCACCTCTTCGAGCGCGACCTGCAGCCGACAAGCCACCATCACCTCGGCATTACCGTGGACGACATCGAGCCGGTCTACCGGGCCGCGGAACGCCGCGGCGCGTTTGACCGCCGGGCGTTCGGCAACCACCTCGTCGAGTTGCCCGGGGACGTCGTCCAACTCTACGTGCGCGACCCGGCGGGCAATCTGATCGAGATCGACCACCACGGCGTCGACCGGCTGTCGTACGACCTGCGCGCGCATTTGAAGGGACTATGGGACTTCAACCCGCAGAGCCAGGAGCACATGCGCGGGCGCCTGTTCGTACCCGAGTAGCGGCGGCGAGTGCGCTCGCCGAGCACGAGTCCTATGATTCTCGGCGCTTGCGGCGTCAGGCGATCTCGCGGAGACTGGTAAAGGTGTTTGAGCAATTGATCGCTGGCCGGCGGGTCGCGGCGATCAGCGCCGCGGCCGTGGCTTGCGCGCTGATCGCCGGCGTCGCGTCCGCCGGCGTGACACCGCGCGCGGCAGCCGCCGCGGGGCGCGGGAGACCGGCCGCAAGGATCGCCGCCGCCGAGTGCGCGGTGCCCGGCACCGACAGGACGATCGACCAGCTGTGGCGTCCGGACATGCGCGACGCGATCAAGTACACCCGAACGCGCGTCGGCGACATCGCGTTCGCGGTCCGCAGCGATGGCCGCTTCTACGGCTACCGCCCGGATCACGTCGAGTGGTCCGCGAGCGTCGTCAAGGCGATGCTGATGGTCGCCTACGTCGACGAGCCATCAGTGGCCGCCCGGCCGCTGAACAGCTACGACAACTCGCTGCTGCGCCCGATGATCACAGTGTCGGACAACAACGCGGCCATGGAGGTCTGGAACATCGTCGGCAACGGAGCGCTCCAGGCGCTGGCGGATCGCGTCGGAATGACCCACTTCGCGACCGCTGCGATCTGGGGCGAGACGCAGATCACGGCGCGTGACCAGACACGGTTCTTCCTGCATATCGACAGCTACATCGCTCCGCGCCATCGGCGCTACGCAATGCACATGCTGGCCAGCATCGTGCCATCGGAGCGGTGGGGCATCGGCGAGGTGGCTCCCAAAGGTTGGACGCTCTACTTCAAAGGTGGCTGGGGCTACGGCACCGGCCTTCTGGACCACCAGGTCGTGCTGCTCAAGCGCGGGTGCGCTCGCGTGGCGATCGCCGTAGTCACCATGTACGACGGCTCGCACGCCTATGGGAAGCAGACGCTGCGCGCAATCTTCTCGCGGCTGCTGCGGCGCTTCCCGACCCGGTTTCCGACGCACCGGGCCAAGGCAGATAGGAGCTGACGGCAAGCGGGCGCCCCCAAAGCCCGCGAGCCCGAGTCGCATTCGCGCGTGATAGGGGCATGCCGTGTCAGCACAGCTGTGAGATGGACGACGTCGCCGGCGTGGGTGGCGTGACCGAGGGGGCGTGGGTCGTTTGCGATGATTCGCTGCCGTGGAGGGCTTTGAGGAATTGGCGGAGACGCCGGCCGCGCGTGATGCGCTCGGGCGTTCGAGACGTGCGAGGTATCGCCCGTTGTCGGCGATGCAATCTGAACCTGCTGCTCAGCGCACCGCGATCTCGCCGGTCGATCACGGTTTGGGCGAGGGGTACGATCACGTTCGTGTTCGCTTGGGCAGCAAATGAGGTTGGTGTGGACGCTGTGGTCTTTTCGAGATTTGTTTTGAGTTGTCGACGGTGATGTCGGACGGGGTCGATCCGGGGGTCGCGCGGGATAGCTCTGTGGGTTTGGTGGCTGGGACGTCTGTGGCGCCTAGGCTGCATCCGTCGGCGTCTTACAGCATCACGATGCGGGTGCGGTTGCAGCAGCGCCCGGGGGCGTTCGCGCGGGTCGCCGGCGCGATCGGGGAGACGGGCGCGATTCTCGGCGCGATCGATATCGTGCGTGTCGAAGGGGCTGAGGTGGTGCGCGACGTGACCGTGGCGTGTGCGGGGGCGGCGCATAGCGAGGCGGTGGTGGACGCGGTTGGGCGCTTGGACGGCGTCGTGGTGGAGCATGTCTCTGATCGGACGTTCTTGATGCACCTTGGCGGCAAGCTGGAGGTCAACGCGACGGTTCCGGTCAAGACTCGCGATGATCTCTCGATGGCTTACACGCCTGGTGTCGCGCGGGTGAGCATGGCGATCCACGCAGACACTGATAAGGCCTGGTCGCTGACGATCAAGGGCAACACGGTCGCGGTGATCTCTGACGGGACGGCGGTGCTTGGGTTGGGCGACATCGGCCCTGAGGCGGCGATGCCGGTGATGGAGGGAAAGGCGATCCTGTTTAAGGAGTTCGCGGGAGTTGATGCGTTCCCGTTGTGTCTGGCGAGTAAGGACGTCGACAGTATCGTCGAGTTCGTCAAGCTGGTGGCGCCCTCGTTCGGCGCGATCAATCTGGAGGACATCTCAGCGCCGCGCTGTTTTGAGATCGAACGGCGCCTGCGCGCCGAGCTCGACATACCGGTGTTTCATGACGACCAGCACGGAACGGCGATCGTGGTCCTCGCGGCGCTGATGAACGCGCTGCGGGTCGTTGAGAAGCACGCCGAGGACGTCAAGGTCGTCGTCGTGGGCGCCGGCGCTGCGGGCGTGGCGTGTAGCGAGATCATGCTGGCCCACGGCGTGGGCAACATCATCGTGTGCGATATCGACGGCGCGCTCTACGCCGGGCGCCCCGGCCTTGACCCGGTGCTCGAGGCGCTCGCCGCGCGGACGAACCCCACCGGCGAACGCGGCATGGCCGACGACATGCTCAGCGGCGCCGATGTTCTCGTCGGCCTATCGAGGCCGCGCGCAGTGTCCAAAGCCGCCGTGCTCAGGATGGCCGCCAAGCCGGTCGTCTTTGCGATGGCCAACCCCGAGCCCGAAGTACGCGTCGAGGAGGTCGGCCACGACGTCGCGATCATGGCCACCGGCCGCTCTGACTACCCCAACCAAATCAACAACGTGCTGGCGTTTCCCGGAGTCTTCCGCGGCGCGCTGAACGTACGCGCCCGCACAATCAACGAAGAAATGAAGCTCGCCGCCGCACGAGCCATCGCCGAAGTCGTAAGCGACGACGAACTCCACGCCGAATACATCATCCCGAGCGTGTTCAACCGAGCAGTAGTCAACGCAGTCGCTCCCGCCGTCGCCCGGGCAGCCGAAGCCAGCGGCGTCGCGCGTCGCCCCGCTACCACCACATCCGAGGCGACCTGAGCTTAAGGTTCCGCGCATGGCGCTGTCAATGATGCCGCGAACATCTGAGCGCGGCTCGTGGACGGCCCCGCGTCCACGAGGCGCCCGATCGACCGATGGATCCCGAATGCCAATCTTTCACCCACGGACAGCAAGCCTCGCCGACGGGCAGGCATCCGACCGTCAGTCCGCCGGGCCGACTAACTCGAAGAGTCTTCATCGAGCATCACACCGACGACAAGAAGTGCGCCTCTCAGCCGGTCACTGACGTTGCTGGGGGTGTTGCGGGTGGGTGGCGCTGGACAGAGGGCTCGATATGCGTTTTGGAAAGTCGGCGCGTGACGTAGCCGGGGCGCGGTGACGTTGACTTGGCCGCGGCCGAGCTGCATGCGGCCGCTGCTGACGTCGCTGCCCTTGGCGAGGGCTTGCGCGGAGGCCTGAGGCGGTGCTGCCTGGTCGCGCGCGGGTGCGCCGCAGGGGCATCCTACGACCCGGCCAGGTCAGGGCGATCGAGGTAGACGCGCCGACCGACGGTTCACCCTTGACCTAGAAGGCCGTCCCGTCGCGACGCATGCGCCGCTTGTCGGAGGCGTCGCGACGGCGCATGAGACGAGCGGATCGCCGCTATCAGCGGGAGATCGTTCAGCGTGGATATGACTGATGGCGAGCTCCTGTGGGCGCACAAGTGCGGCTTTGAGCCACTCGGCGTCGTGCTTGGCAACTCGGTCTACCACATCGGCCTGCAGGTGAAGCGGTGGAGTCAGAATCAGGAACTCGAGGTCCTCACGCAGGCGATGCAGAACGCAAGTGACTTGGCGATCTCACGAATGCTCGCGGAGGCCCAACAGCTCGGTGCCGACGGCGTTCTGGTAGTGGCGTTCACGGTCGGACGCAACGTCGAAATGACGAACTACACGCAAGCGGTTTACGACGCGCGGGAATTGGCGATGACTTCCCGGATCCGACGCCTGTATTCAGCTACACATGACGCCCGTTTCTCGAGGCCGCCAGGCACGCAAATCGACGCTGCGGCGATCACGGGCCTGGCACTAGCTCGCACCGCGTTCAGACCGCGTTCGGGCTCCGCGAAACGCCTCAAGTGCTGCCGCCTCTGACCGGCCTCCGCCGACGGAGTGTGGAAGCTCGGGATGGAATCGGCGGACCTCTCGCCGCTGGATTTCTCGCGCGCGTCTCACGGGCATCTTCAGCAATGACTTCCATACCATCGCCGGCCGCTGGGAGACCTCCGGCGACGGCTTGAGCTGCGAACACGACTTCGACCTAACGTTCACGAAGGTCGCCTAGCCCGGTCGGCGTGCGCTGCGCCAGCTACTCGCCGTAAAGCCGCGAGTACGCGTCCTCGGCAGCGTCCCGCTGCCGGCGGGCCTGGGCCACGACGCAGCGGCGCGTCGCGCGGTCGATGGCGAAAACCGTCCAGCCTTTGCCGTCCTCGTCACTGAGATGGACGAGGAGCGTTGTCTGGCTGTGCTCGACACGGAGTCGGTGAGCAGGGTTGCCCTGCTCGTAGAGGATGTGCGGCTTCGCTTCCTCGGGATCGGCCACGAAGGAGGACCAACGCGAGCGAGGTGGGTTCCGTTCGCCGCCGGCTGGCATGCCAAGACCATACGCCCAGTTGAAACGCCGACGACCGTCACTGTCGCTTCACGCGGCAGGCACTCAACGAGCGGCGCGTTCGGACCCCGCACACGCGGGCCGCGCGCAAGGCCGCGGTTCTCGGCGGGCGTTGGAAGCCCGCCGAGATCCGGTGCGTTTAGCCGGGGAGCGGCGCGCCCTGCTCGGTAAATGCGGGAGGCGAGTAGGGCTTGCCGGGGGTCGCCCCGATTGCGAGCAGCTGTACCGGCTGATCATCGGTGGTGATCTTGCGTGTTACGCCGGGGCCCACGCGAGCGAACACGCCGGGCTCGAGACGGTGTGTGTGGCCTTCTGCGTGCAGCGTCGCCGAGCCGGAGAGCGCGGTGTAGACCTCCTCCTGCCCGTCCGCCGTGTGGTCGTGCTCGGGGAAGTGCTCGAAATGTGGCGGGAAGTTCTCGACCTGCATTCCGAACGACGTCACGCCCAAGCTTGCGCGGGCGCGGCAGAAGCCCCCGCCGTTGGGGGAATCAAACTCCTCGACCCGCTTGATTGAGACATCCGACATGGCTTCCTCCAGGTGCTCGAATGATGCTGTCGCTGATAAGACGAACGGAACTCGGCTAGAGGGACAGCCGCCCGGCCCAAATGATGCTCCGTTGCGCGCGGCCTGTGGATCCGGGCCGGATCGCGGCCCCATACCGTACTCGCCAGCCGCTGGCGGATAGTGCCGCCGCCATTGACATAGCGTCAGCCGAGGTGCTCATCACACGTATCTCGCAGGCTACGAGCTTGGCGTCGACTGGTCCGCTCGTGTCTATCGTGATCAGGGATTTTTGAGCCTCCGCACCCGAAAGCCGACGGTCCCAAGGTGCGCCTCGTCGGCCGCTTTTCGGCTTGGCACTCGCGCCGGCGAGGCGCGGGTCGGCTAAGCGGCGGTAAGGCGCAACACGTCGGCGCGCATCGGCTGCACAAAGCAGCGCTCACCCGGCTGCTCGCCGGGCTCCCCCAGCCGCTCGAACGCCTCGGCGATCTCGGCCTGGCGCGCGTCGAAGATCGTTGCCCGCTCGGGGTCGACGCTCACGGTGCGGGCGCGGTATGCGGCCAGGTCGGCGAGGCACAGGCGGACGTCGTACTCCACGGTGGTCACGCGATCCAGGCCGGCAAGCTTGGCGTCGGCGAGCGCGTCCTGCGCCGCTTGGCGCACCTCTAGCTCGTCCTGGACTAGGCTCGTGAGCGCGAAGTAGTCGCCCTGGGCGAGGGGCTCGGCGACGTACACCGTGCCGGTGGGGCGCATCACCCGCCGAGTCTCACGTAGCGCCTGGGTCAGGTCTCCGGGAGGTACGTGGTGAAGCGTGCGCATGAAGATCGCTACGTCGACCGACGCGTCCTCGAGCGGAAGGTCCTGCGCGCGCCCGACGAGATACCGCGCTCCGCTGCCGTCGTCCCGAGCCAGCGCGGGCGCTAGCTGCTCCTCGGAGACCTCGACCCCGATCATGCGGGCCCCCTTGCCTGCGAGATCCCGCACCAGCGCGCCACCGCCGCAGCCGATGTCCAGCATGTCCTTGCCGTCGGGTTCGACCAACCGTTCGAGTATCGACAGGTCGGTGGTCGCTTCGCGGGGCACGGCTTCATCGTAATCGGGGTATTGGCTCGCCGAGCGACTGATTACGCCGCGGAGCAGGCCGTGCCGCTACTCGCTGACTTTCACACCGATCGAGAGGGTTCGTTGCGCCTTGATCGTCTTGGGGCTCCACCAGCTGGGGGTCTTTGGTGGCGGTGGCGGCGGGAGCAACGGCGTGACGGCCCCGCCGGTCAATGTCGGCCCGAGCAGCAAAGTGGCGAGCAGCCACCGCCGCAGCCTGTCGATCGCGCTCGCCGCCGTGAGCTGCGTGCTGGCGGTCGCCGCATGTGGGTCCTCGGGCAGTCCGAGCAGCGCCGCCGGGACCGGGAGCGGTGACACGCTGGCGCTCGAGTTCGCAGACTGCATGCGCTCACACGGGGTACCGAACTTCCCCGACCCGACGTTCCCCAGCACCGGCGGGATGTTTATCTCGGCCGGACCCGTGCTCAACCCCCAGTCGCCGGCGGTCAAGCAGGTGCTGGCGGCGTGCGGGAGACCCTGACCTCGGTAGCGCTAGAGGACGTCCGCTCCGGCGACCAGCTATCGACACCGGCTGAGTTCCAGGTAGGCGCGAGAACTTCCAGGCTCTGGTTCGCTGTCAGATCCCGAGGATTAGCGCGAGGGCATCGTCGATGGCGCGGAGTTCCCCGGCCTCCAAGCGCCCCATGGACGCGCCAAGCCATTGTGGATCGACCACCGTTGTCTGCTCGACCAACACTCGGGTATCGGTCCCGTCAACGCGGATCTTGGGACGGAAGCTTGCGGGCCGCGCACCCGTGGAGGTCGGCGCGACCAGGGTTGTGCTGAGCCCGAGGAACTCGTCAGCCTGAACGATCACCGCGTACCGGGCACCGCGCTGCTCATGACCACGGGCGGCTCGTGGGGCCGGCAAGCGAAACAGCTCGCCGCGGACCATCTCAGTCACGACGCGAGGGGGCCAACTCAGCCATCTGCTCGCGGATGATGCGCATTTCCGCGCGGTCGGCCCCGTCAGAAGCCAGGCCGAGGACCTCTTCTCGGATCGCTGAGCGGACCCGCCGACGTGCCGCGGCCTCCCGCAGCGCGGTTCGGACGGCCTCTGAGTCACTCATGCCGCCAGCCCGGACGACGTCAAGCGCCGCCGACGAGGCGTCATCAAGCCGAACGTGAAGCGACCGCGCCACCTGTCAAGCGTAGCGCATATCGTGCTACGCAACAAGGAAGCGGAAGCTATCTAGCATCTTCTGCGAAGCGGACGACGGGACTCGAACCCGCGACATCCGGCTTGGGAGGCCTGAAAAGTAGGTCCTCTCCCCCGCTCTACATGGGATCTCGCTCGCCTCAGATGCGCTGAGTTCGCCTACGAATCGCCGAATTGGGAACACGGCTGGAACCCGAGCGCCTCGGAAACCACGAGCCGACGTTCCGCCGGCCGGCGCGAACAACCGAGCAGTCAACCACGGGCGCGCGCGAAGCAGCGCTCCGCACCGGTGCCGGCTCCGACGGCCCGGGGTCCGCAATTTAGGGCCGCTGTCGACAACGCCAGCCTTTACTAGTAGAGTAAAGGCATGTCTCGCATCTCGAGGAAGAACCAAGTGACGATCCCGGTGGCCGCGCTTGAGGAAGCTGGTCTGCACCCTGGCGAGCAGGTCACCGTCGAACCGGCCGGCGATGGCGAACTGCGCGTGCGGCGGTCGACGCTCACGTTCGAAAGCTCGTTCGGCGCACTGACCGGGACCTATCCTTCCGGCTACCTCGCGCAGCTCGATGCCGAAGACGAAAAGCGTTGAAACCTCTGCTCGACGCCGATGTGCTGATCGGCGCCCTCGACGGCGATGACCAGCATCACCGTCGAGCCCGCCGGCTCTTCACTGACTGGCGCGAGCAGCAGACCACGCCGTTGATCAGCGTCGTCAATCTCACCGAGGTACTGATCGCGCCAGCCGGTGACAGCGCCAAGCTGTCGGCGGCCCGGGAAGCGATCGCCGCACTCGGAGTCACGGTCCATCACCCTAACGAGGCAATCGCCGTGGAGGCAGCCAGGCTGCGGCACCGCTATCCGATCAGCCTTCCGGATGGGTACTGCCTGGCGACCGCGAAGCACACCGGCGCAGCGCTGATCTCGTTTGACCGAAAGCTCCTGCGCGCCGCCAAACACGAACGCATTGCATCGCCCTAAGGCCCAACGCAAACCCTCACGACAGGTCAGCGTGCGCAGCTGTTGGCCGGAGCGACGCCGCCGACCCTCCCACCACCCACGAGCATGTAGTCATCCGCCGGCGCGGCCAGCCCCGTGGTGCGGAGCGATCACGCCGGCCCTGCTCGATCCGCGACAGCGGCCGTTGACGCCGCCACCGCAACCCTCCAGGTCGGGCGCCGCGGGCGTCTCAGCGGGGATCCGCGACCGAACGCTCCGGGCGTCCGCTGAGGGCGTTCGCCGCCAGCGGCGAGACCGGCTCACTACGGAAGGTTAAGCGGACGCCGGTCTAGCGTCCGCTGGGCGCTCCGCGAGAACGGGGAGCCGCGGTTCGATTCCTTCGCCACAGCCAGGTGGACTCACCAGGCCTGCGAAAGTGGCGGCTACTCCTGACATCCTCAGCTGGCCGGGTCGCTGTTCGCCGACGCACGGTGCTCTGCGGCGTCGTTCCGAGCGCTCGCCTTCTGGTCCAGTGTCAGCGTTCCGGGGTGGCCGATGCCGGGCCATGGCGTGAGCAAAAGCAAGAGGCGAGCGTCCGAGTGGGCGCGTACGGCGTGGCGCTCATTGGGGGCGAATTGCACCACCAGACCAGGGCCGCCGATGATGGTCTCCCCGGCGCTGGTTGTGATTTCGACCTCGCCTTCGAGCACCGTGACCCAGGCCCTTTCGTGCACCTGGTGATCGTCCAAGCTCTCGCCTGCTGGAATCATCAGGGCGATCGCGCGCGCGTCGTCGGTGGAGGCGAGGATCTCGGGTGCGTGTGGTTTCAGCTCTAGGTGCGTGATCGTCCAGCTGTTCATATGGACCTCTCCTAGCTCGGTGTGCGCTAGCCACGGTAGTCCGTTGGCCATGGACGACCGCGCGCCAGCAGCTGGGCGAGCAGCGTGCCGGCGTCCCAGTAGACGTGCCGGAACCCGCGCTCGCGATATCTCCAGCCGGTCCGCCACTGCACGCCGGTCAGCCCCAGCGCGGGCGCGCTCCCGGCCGGCGGCGGCCCCACCCGGACTAGAGCATGAGTCTGCGGGTCGTACCAGTGCACGCCGGCCAGCACCGCCGTCACGGGCGCGGCCGTCGACGGCAGCTCGCGCGGCAGCGGCAGCGCCTCAAGCCCCTCGTCAAACCGCTCGTGCCAGAACGGCAAGCGGTCGAGGTCGTTCAGCTCGAGGTCCTGCAGGACGCGAGCGTCGGCGGCGGGGTCGTCCCACTCCCGGTCCGGGGTGTACGACGTCAGCCGGTGAAGGAGCTGGCTCGCTCCCTCTGCTAGACCTCGCGTGCGCTGCAGGTCAGGATCGTCGCGCAACCGACTGCGCGCCGTCTTCACCCGGGCGAGGCAACGGAACCTTGGTCGGCCTCATCCTGCTGTGGATGAGCGGCTTCCGTGTCTCGAGTAGCGGTCGAACCGGCTGATCGAGCACGGCAGTTGCCGACGCGCGACGCAATCGAGCCATGACAGGGCAGCCCTTCCAGCTAGTCGCCGACATCAGCTCCGATGATCCCGCGGCAATCGAGCCACCCCTGCGGCCGCTGCTCCTTTCGACCAGGAACGAGCGTCGCCCGGAGGCGCGGATCTTCGTGTGCCCCTAGCAACGGGCGTAAGCGAGCTTTCCGACTAGACCACCGTCGCACTTGCCCGATTCGCACGTTGCACTGCCCGCCCAGCAGGCACAAGAGTCAAGACAGACCCAGGCGGGCAGTCGCTTGTTGACGGCACCCGGCGGACGTCTCGGGCCTCTATCCCATTTCCATGGGAATGCTGCCCGAGTGCTGGTTAGAGGATGATGCAGCCTCCTCGCCGGCTGTCACCATTGCCGCCGCCAAGTCCCGCTAGCAGGAGGAGACGCACGATGATTCCCACCTCAAGCCTCGGCCGCTCGGGGGCCGCGTTCACGCGCCTAGGGCTCGGTACCTGGGCGATCGGCGGGCCATGGCGATTTGGCTGGGGGCCTGTCGACGACGCCGAATCGATCGCGGTAATCCGTCGAGCCGTGGAGGCTGGCATTAACTGGATCGACACCGCTCCGATCTACGGCCTCGGGCATTCCGAGGAGATCGTCGGCCGCGCGCTGAAGGGCTACGCGACGGGCGACGACGTCTTCGTGTGTACCAAGTGCGGTCGGCGAACCCTGCCGGATGGAAGCCCGTATGGCGACCTGCGCCCACAGTCAATCCGCGTCGAATGCGAAGCAAGTCTTCGTCGCCTCGGCGTCGAGCGGCTCGACCTCTACCAGATCCACTGGCCAGACCTGGATACCGCAGCGCCGCTCGAGGACTCGTGGTCGACGATGGCCGAGCTAGTCGACGAAGGCAAGGTGCGCTGGATCGGAGTGTCGAACTTCGACGTGGACCAGCTCGAACGCTGCGAGGCGATCCGCCATGTCGACTCTCTCCAGCCCCCGCTATCGATGGTCCAGCGCGGAGCGCTGAGGAACGTGATCCCGTGGGCGGCAGCGCAGCAAACGGGGGTGATCGTGTACTCCCCGATGGCCTCAGGGCTGCTGAGCGGAACCTTCGATCGCGGCCGGCTCGAGAATTTGGCACCCGACGACATGCGTCTCGGACGGCCCGAATTCAGCGAACCACAGCTGTCTAAGAACTTGGCACTCGTCGAGCGCCTGCGCGCGATCGCAGACGACCTCGCTTGTGGGGTAGCAGAGCTTGCGATCGCCTGGACTCTCGCGCAAGAAGGCGTGACCGGCGCGATCGTCGGCGCCCGCCGACCAAGTCAACTCGACCAATGGATCGGCGCTGGCCGCCTGGAGCCGTCGGAGGAGCTGCTTCGCGCGATCAACGATGCGATCGCCGAGGGCGGCGCGGGAACGGAGGAGCTTCCAACTCCGCCACGGCCATCGGGCGACGTCAACGTGCGCGCCGCGCGGCCATAACCAGCGACCGGTCAAACATCCGGGCCGAGGTCACAGGTTCCCGTCCCCCTCGAATGCCGGTTGTATATGGCGATCGCAGCTATACCCCTGTACGACCTATCAGACGCCACAAGCCGCTGCGGCTCGCCGAGTTACAAGCCCGGCAGCCCCTCAGCTTTGCTGAGCTGAGACGGCGGGTTGGGCTGTCCCCCCGCGGGCACCGAGCGACTCCAGCGCGTAGAGCACGTCATGGGAGCAGCCAGGTCACTCCTTGAAGCCGTCGAGTGCCGGCGGATCACCAGCGAGGATTGCTACGTTATGACCGCACACATGCGCCGAGTCGAGTACCTCGAGGAAGCTTTCGACCGCTTCGCCGCCCACCGCAGATGAGCCACCTCAATCGTGTAGTCCTCGCCCGCCTCCCGCGCTTCGCTCTGCCGGACAACCTCAGCCACCCAAAGACGAAGCGCTCCCGCGCCCCGGTCCACACTGCCAGCCGCTACTTTCCCAAATCGCGCGATTGCATACCCGATCGTTTCCGTTGAGCTTTAGGCCGCGTGATCGATGATCTGCCGGTAGCTGCTCGGCTGGTGATGGGTGCTGAGCCGAGGACGGTCTGGAACGCGGCGTGTGGGTTGGCGCGTCGGTTGTGACGGAAGACATACTCATCCAGGTAGACGGGTAGCTGCTCGCCTGACGCCCAGCGGTCAGTGCCGTGCAGCCAGGCCTTGAGATTCGAGACGCGCGGTGCGCGCGCGGTAGCAGCTGCTCGCCCTTGGGGGCGGTGGTCTGCCAGCGCGGTCGGTGGTCATACCCGAGGCGACTGAGGCGGTCATAGCCCTTCCACCCGTCAGTGTGCACGCTCGCATCAACGCTTACGGCCGACTGCACGAATGGGAGCAGCGAGTCCGCCGGCAGCGGAACCCATCGGGCCAGCGACAGGCGAACAGATACTCCCGGCACGCCTCCTCCGAGGCAAAGCGCTCCTGGAACTCCATGATCGTCAGAGGGAACCCCGGCCTGGGCATCCCGTCAAGCTACGACCGAGCCCAGACGGAAAACATCGGGTATGCAAATGCCGACATTGCAGATCTTTGCCTCGGCCGACGTCCCCGGCCGGCGCACAACGCCGTACGCGACGATCCGACCGCCGACCTCAACCACTTGCGCGTCGGCAGCGAGGGCAATATCGCTACCGCGCCACTCGTCAAGTAGGTCGTCGAGCGCGTAATCCGGGACGCCTAATCGGCTATGTCCCGGGCCAGCAGCACAGCTAGAACCGCCGGGGCATCATCGGCGACGGGAGCACGCAACCGCATCGCGACATATCTACCAGCCAGTGCAACCCCGTCGAACGCTGACCGACCCTACGGCGTTCACACGCAGCGAGCGATACCTGGCTCCTGCGCAAACAGCTTGGGTTCCAAATGGGCAGGAACGCCGGCTGGTCAAGTCCGGCTCAGCCTCCGAGGACACGCGAGACCGATCTGTCGAGTCTCAGTCGCTAGGTACCGGGGTGGTTTCGCTTGCCCCCGCGGAGGGGTTGCGGTGCACGACAAGCACGGCTATCGCGGCCGCAACCACCAGCAACCCGAGGGCGACGAATGGGAAGGCGTTGTAAGGCGACGGCTGGCCAGGCGCGCAAAGCTCGATGAACGGCACGATCAGCACGGCGGATCCCACGCTTGGAAGGACCACGTGCCGGATCGGGGAGAACGTCGCGCGGTGGTGGCGCCACATGAACACCGGAAGGGAGAGGTTGGTCAGTAGGTAGACGATCAGGATCACGATAGTGCCCATTGTCGAGCACTCGGCGTAGAGGCCGACCGGGTTCATCGACCGGGTATGCCCGCTGATCAAGTGCGTGAGCCACCAGACGCCGATGATGCCGAGGCCGACCGCAGCCATCGCGATCAGTGCGTTGACCGGGGTGTTCGTCTGCTCGCGCAGGCGTCCGAGCGGCGCGGGCAGAAGACCGGACCGTCCCCCGTCGAACAGCATTCGCGCCTGCGAGCTGGAACCGGCCACCAGAGCGGCAAGCACCGACACGATCCCGGCGATCCATGCCAAGACCGCCACGCCGCCCAGGTCGTGGTCGGCGACGGTGAGGAACGGCACCGAGGTTCGGCCGATGGACGAGACGTCGTACCCAAAGCCGCTGACGGTGGCGTACGCGAAGATTACGAAGAGCACGGTCCCGATCGCGATCGAGAGGTACAGGGCCCTCGGGACGGTCCGCTTTGGGTCGCGGCATTCCTCCGCCAGCGCCGGGCCGTTCTCCCAGCCGATGAACATGTACAGCGCCAACGGAAAACCCCTCGACAGGCCGGTCAGCCCTCCGGAGAGATGCGCCCAAGAAAACGGCACGCCTGAGAGATGACCGCTCCGGTCGATGAGGGCGACGACACAGACCGCCAACATCACTGCGACCTGCGCTACCAGGGCTACACCCACCGCAGAGGTCGAGAGCTTGACGCCCCTGGCTGTCACCCAAATCGCGGCGATGGTCAGCACCACCGCAAGTGGTTCCCAGGGCACGTGCAGGGAGGTGTAATGGTCGAGCGTCATGGTCACCATCCCGCCTGACATGGTGAACACCCCGGCCATCGCGACCGTATAGCCGACCGTGACCAGCAGCGCCGTCACCACGCCGGCCCTCGCCCCGAGACCGGACTCCACGTAGGTGATGAAGCTCCCGGCCGACGGCTCAGCTCGGGTGAACTCGGCCACTGTCGCCGCCAAGAAGACGACAGCGATCCCGGCCGCCACGATCGTCAACGGTGCCGCGACGCCGGCGGTCACGGCGATCACCCCGAACGCGAAGTAGAAGTCGATCCCGGGCCCGATGTTTGCGACGGTGGAAACCGTCAGGTCTCTCGTTCCGAGCTGGCCGGCCTTGAGCCGCCCTTCGGTTGGTTGAGAATCGCCCGCTCCGGGCCTCAGCGCAGTACCAGAGGCCGGAGTCACCGGGCCCCGCCGGGCGCGCTCAGGTCTCGGGTCCGAGGTAGCCGCGCCCCTTTCGGGCGAGGCCTCCGAACCGCCACGCCAAGCCCCATCGCCACCATGGCCGGCGACTGTAGGGCACGCGGCGAAGCATCTCAACACTGCCGGGTCCGGTACGGCCTGTGGGGTAGCGCGGTGCCAGGACCTCAGGGTTCGCCCGCGCGCGGCGGACGCACACACACGGCCCGCAGCTAATCAGAGAGAACGACACGCGCGACTCACTGCATCCGGATCAGACCCGCTTTCGACAAGTAAGCGAGCTTCCTGCTCTCCGCGGAGGCTGTCGCACAAACCAAACCGGTTGTACGAATCTGACAACGGCCAATTTCGCTGACCTCGTGAGAGCGGCTCAGCCGGGCAGAGCGGGTCCTCCGCGACGGAAATGGTTCACCCCAGAATCGTCACCTTGTCGCAAACGTACAAAAAGTTGAGACCGGTGATGGTTTGTGCGACAGCCTCCGCGC